>Ga0154934_111_pt1 | contig 54426 bp, 59 predicted proteins | sample RifCSPhighO2_01_FD_105902 | JGI IMG/M metagenome (GOLD analysis project Ga0154934, IMG submission 105902) | Candidatus Zambryskibacteria bacterium RIFCSPHIGHO2_01_FULL_39_63 | reverse complement strand
GAACCAAAAATATGGTCGGCGCGAAGCGCCGTCTGTTCTGCATTCCCCCCAAAAAATTCTGAATCTGAAAGGGTTTTCCACGCTCCGCGTGGCTCGTCGTTTGCCAATACAATTCTATGAATAATCAAACCAAAAAGTTTTTCATCTATACTCGCAAGTCCACTGACGACAAAGACAGGCAAGTTCGTAGTATTGCAGACCAGTTGAGTGAATTAAAGGAACTCGCGCTGAAAGAACAACTTGAAGTGGTAGATGTCTTTGTCGAAAAGCAGACCGCCAAAATACCAGGCCGTCCTTTGTTTAACGAAATGATGGAGCGAATGGAGAAAGGCGAGGCGTCTGGTATTTTGGCGTGGCACCCCGATAGACTTGCGAGAAATAGTGTTGATGGAGGAAAGGTGATTTATCTCGTTGATACTGGTGTGATTAGCGAGATGAAATTTCCAACTTTTTGGTTTGATCCGACACCGCAAGGCAAGTTCATGCTTTCAATTGCTTTTTCGCAATCCAAGTATTACGTTGATAACCTCGGTGAGAATATCAAGCGTGGGAAGAATAACAAAGTGAAGGACGGTATATGGCCTCAAATGTCTCCGTTGGGATATAGAAACGAGGATGGAAGAATTGTGGTTGATGTAGATATTGCTCCCCTTATCAAAAAGACATTTGAGGCATATTCCACAGGAAACTTCACTTTGCGGGAGCTTCGTAACAAATTTAACGGACTTGGATTGAAACGAAAAAGCGGAAAGGAACTTGCGGTGTCGAATTATCAAAAACTTCTCAAAAATCCTATCTACACGGGTTTGATGTTATACAACGGAGAGATTTTTGAGGGAAAGCACGAACCGATTATTTCAAAGAAACTTTTTGATACAGTTCAAGAAGTGATGAGCCGAAAATCTAAACCGCATTCCAAAGGTTTGAAACCATTTTTGTACAGAGGATTTTTCCGTTGCGGAGAATGTGGTTGCTTCATTACCACCGAAACACAGAAAGGTCATAACTATTTGCGGTGTACCAAACGAAAAAATCCTTGTGAGCAGAAGTATGCCCGTGAGGAGCTCATCACTTCTCAAATCCAAGAGGAAATCAAAAAAGTTTCTTTGCCACTCGATTGGCTTTCTTGGATGATTGCGGAGAACAGAAAAGACCAATCATCCGAAATCCAATCGAGTACGCTTTTTGCAGACTCTATAAAAGCCGAAATTTCTCTTTTGGAAACCAAAATAGAGAAGCTGATGAACGCCTATTTGGAGAGCGCACTTTCGCTCGAAGAATATCGTGATGCAAAGAACGCTCTGGTTGCCTCCAAACAGCTTCTCAAAGAGAAATTATTGGCTTTTGAGCAAAAAGCGAATAATCGGTTCGAACTTACCGAAAAGTTTTTGAAATACAATATGGAATTGGCAAACGACCGAACAAATGAGGAAAATACTCATTTGTTCAAAAAAGTCGGTTCGAACTTTATTTTGGAAGCTCGAACCGTACTTTTTGAGCCACGCGGAGCGTGGAAAACCCTTTCAGATTCAGAATTTTTTGGGGGGAATGCAGAACAGACGGCGCTTCGTGCCGACCATATTTTTGGTTCAGAAACCCTTTTCGAAAATTTGCGGAAGGTGTGGGATTCGAACCCACGGGCCCCTTTAAAGGGGGCCACGGTTTAGCAAACCGTTCCGTTAACCGCTCCGGCAACCTTCCATTTTTATATACTTGTCTGATTATTCTTGCATGAAATTGAGCTTTTATCAAAGTTTCAAAAAATTAAGGTGGAGAAAAAATGCTATAATATAAAACATGAAAAATATAAAATTTACAAATACAAACTTGGCGATATTTATGCTCTTTTTTGGAATTGCCTTAATTGAGTCTTTTCAAAAACAAAATTGGTTGGAAGCCGGGCTCTTTTTGGCCTTAGGAGTGCTCTCGTTTTGGGCGGATACTAGAAAAAATTAAAAGGTAAAGTTTTGTTTTTTGGGTTATAATAGCGATATTAGCCATTAACCTTACTACTATAAATCCGGAGCGCATATCATCAGTAGATAAAATAGTTGGCGGCACTCCAGAGCAACGGGAGGAAGTGGTTAAAAAACTGGAAGAGAAGTTTTTGGCAGAAAGACGATATGAGGATTCGGAAAGAGAAAAGACAAATGAAGAAAAAGAGATTATTGGGGCGATAATAGAAAAGCTGAATGTGTTTTTATCCCAATACGGAGCAAAACCTCTAGATATCAGAGAAACACATGTTCATATACTAGATAAATCAAAAATGTCAGATGATTTAATTAGACATCTTGAAGGTGGGGATGTAAATACAAGTGCATTTTATGAACAAGATAAACAGATTGTGGTTGTTTTGGGTTGGACAATAAAAAGCCCTTTACAGTTTGCACAAGTGATCTCTCACGAACTCATTCATTTTTTAGCGTTTAACGCAGTTCAAATCGATGAAAAATATAATGACGGCTTCGTTTCTCATAGAACCGGGCTGGCAGTGCGACAAAAAAATGTCGCTACCCCATCCACCAGATCAACTTATTTCAACGACATAGACGAAGCCGTAACAGAAGAGTTGACCAAGCGATTTTATCCTCAACTACAAGATATCCCACCGTTGGAGAACGAATATAAGAATATATTAAAGGCTAGAGAAAAATTTTCTAATCCCGATGTTGCCGCTATTCGTGTTAAGGAAATCGAAGCTGGACAAATTCCTTCTCTTGAAATAACCATGAAAGATTTTGCATATGCAGAAGTAAGAAAAAAATTTAATGAACTTATCGATAAGATATACGAGAAGAAAAAAGATAGCTTTTCTTCGAGAGAAGAGGTATTCAATATATTTGCAAGAGCTGCTATGACAGGAGAAGTTAAGGAGCTCGCCACCCTAGTAGAATCAACATCAGGTACTGGGACCTTTAAAAAGATTGCTCAATCATTAAGTCATTGATTTTTGTACAATTAAAAGATAAGCTTGGGACACGAAATTATCAATTTATTTTAAAAAATATTATGAACAAAACACTCATAGTTATCGCAATTATTATAGTTATTATTGGAGGGTTCTTCTTATTTTTTGGCAAAAGCAACGCTCCGGTGATAGATAACAAAGAGACCACTTCTGGTGCAAATGAGGCTGGTCCGCAAGTAAACGGTGTACCGGTCCCAGACGGAACCAAAATGGAGACGGGCACAGTGAGTGAAAGCGTAGTGACAGTAACTTACAATGGAAGTGTATTTTCACCAAAAACTATCACGGTTAAAAAGGGTGACTCGGTAACATTTATAAACGAAAGTAATGGTGGTATGTCTGTCGCTTCAGACCCCCATCCATCACACACCATCTACCCAGAATTTGATCAATACAAAAGCGCAGAAAAGGGAAAGAAATCATATACTTTTGTTTTTGACAAAATTGGATCATGGGGTTATCACAACCACTTAAATTCTTCTGCGGTCGGTATGGTAACCGTAGAATAGCGAGATGAATAACAGAATTTTAATCATCATATTTACCATCGTCGTCTTTATTCTTGGTGGCTTGCTTTATATTTACAATCCAGACCCAATAAAGTACACCAATCCAAACCAAACAGAGCCGGTAGCCTGCACCATGGACGCCAAACTTTGCCCAGATGGATCTTATGTTGGTCGCACGGGGCCCAATTGCGAATTTCTTTGTCCCGCCGAAGATTTATGCGAAGGAGGAAAACAATGTCCAACAATACAATTAGAATAGACACTCCCCTTGAATCAATCCAAAGACTATCACCTTTTCAAAAAAAAGCGCTCTCTAAAATGCGTCTCAAAAAAGTAGCAGATTTATTGAGACATTTCCCCGTTAGATATGGGGAGGCTGGTCGCATCAAAGCTACTGAATTTTTAATTGCAGGAGAAGATGTGGTAATTTTTGGCAAAATATCAAATTTAAAAACAGCCAAAACTTTTAAATCCCACGTCCCTATTGGAACTGCCGAAGTGGAGGACTCTACCGGGAAAATAAAAATTATTTGGTTTTCTCAACCATATATCGCTAAAATGTTTTTTGAAGGTGATTTAGTACGAGTTGAGGGTCGGGTGAGCCAAAGGCGAACAAAGATACCAAGCACTAACGAGACGAAAATTTCAGAACTTTATTTTTCAAATCCAAAAATAGAAAAGGTGTCCGAAGTCCCAGAAGGGGCGAGCGACTCACTGTTCCCCGGAGAAGACGGGCACAGCCTCTCCCCTGTTTATCCAGAAAGTCGAGGTATTTCTTCAAATTGGATTTATCATTTTTTACAAAAAATATTTAGGAGCAATGTTTTAGAAAATATAGAAGACCACATCCCTCCCGAGATTTTAAAAAAATATAATTTGCCTTCTCTTAAGACTTCTCTTATTTGGATACATGCCCCCAGAAAAAAAGAGGACGCCGAAGTAGCTCGAAAAAGATTTGCCTTTGAAGAAATATTTTTATTCAGCTCGACAGACAAAAAGAAAAATATATCGCCCAGAAAGAAAATTCTTTCACCATATCAAAAAAGAAAGAAGAGATTTTAAACTTTGTAAAAACTTTCCCCTTCCCTCTCACTTCTGCCCAAAACGAGTCCATCAAAGCAATCCTTAATGATTTTAAAACAGGCCATCCGATGTCACGACTCTTAGAGGGGGACGTAGGTAGTGGTAAAACAGCAGTTGCTGCAACCGCAAGCTTTGCCACAGTTTCCACCCTGCCTCTCGATAAAAAGTCTGGCCTACCTGCGCAGGCGGGCAATTTACAAGTAGCCTATATGGCACCAACCGAAATTTTGGCTGAGCAACATTTTGAATCTTTTATAGAATATTTTTCTAAATACAAACTTCAAATTGGTCTACTTACAAGCAGTGGTGCCAAAAAATTTCCCTCAAAAATAAGCCAAGGTCGGACCTTAAACTGCCCCAGTCCCAAAGGTCCGACCTTGGCTTGGACTAAGATATCAAAACCTCAACTTTTGAAATGGGTAGCAAACGGAGAGATACCGATCCTCATCGGTACCCACTCTCTCATTCAAAAAACTGTCAGCTTCAAAAATTTGGCCCTCATAATCATAGACGAGCAACATCGCTTTGGTGTAAAACAAAGGAAAGATCTCCGCAAGAAGCACGACATCGCACCACATCTTTTATCTATGACCGCTACCCCAATACCGCGCACCTTGGCTCTCACCATATTTGGAGATTTGGATCTCTCTATCCTCGATGAACTGCCTCCGGGAAGGCAGATACCAGAAACAAAAATAGTTTTACCACACGAAAGAGAAGAAATTTATGAAAGAGTAAGAGCAGAATTAAAAACTGGCCGACAAGTATTTGTTATTTGTCCTCGCATAAATGACCCAGATCCGGACAAGGAAAATGCTATCAACACCAGATCTGTCACATCAGAAACCGCAAGACTTCAAGGAAAGGTTTTTCCAGAATTCAAAGTGGGGGCTATTACGGGAAAATTAAAACCAGCAGAAAAAGAAAATGTTATGAGAAATTTTAAAGACGGCAAAATTGATATTTTGGTAGCAACTTCGGTCGTAGAAGTAGGGGTCAACGTGCCAAATGCCACCGTTATCATCATTGAAAATGCTGAAAGATTTGGCATGGCCCAACTGCACCAGCTTCGAGGTAGAGTTTTAAGAAGTTCTTACAAACCTTATTGTTTTGTTTTTGCTGACTTGCCACGCCGAAGCTTTGGCGAAGGCGGGAACAAAACCATTGCCCGTTTAAAATCTTTTACCACCGCCAAAAATGGCTTTGAATTAGCCGAGGCTGATTTAAAGCAAAGGGGCACGGGCGACTTGGCCGGCGGGAAGCAGTGGGGTGTCTCCGACTTGGCAATGGAAGCGCTCAAAAATATCAAAATGGTAGAAGCGGCTCGTCTAGAAGCTCGTCTCCTCATTGAAGAAGATTTTGAATTAAAAAAGTACCCCCTCCTCGCCAAATATTTAATCCAAAAAATGGCAGTACATATGGAGTAAAATAGTTTACACTGAGCTTATCGAAGTGCGCGGTGAGGGATTCGAACCCCCGACAGGACGAGTATAAGTCGTCTGCTCTACCAACTGAGCTAACCGCGCATAGCTCAAAATATAACACAAAAAAATAATTAGACCAAAATTTCTTTTTTCTTGGGTTGGATACCGTTTGAGATCAAAATATTTTCAAATTCGTCGCGTTCAATTGATTCTGTTTCTACGAGCCTTTTGGCAATAATATCAAGGAGCGCTCTGTTTTCGGTAATAATTTTCAAGGCTTTTTCATGTGCGTCTTTCATTATTTTGGAAACTTCTTTGTCTATCAAAGAGCCCACTTCTTCTGAATATTCTTTTTCATTTACTCCCCTGCCAAAAAGCGCTTTACCTCCCGCACCTTCAAGGGCTATAGGTCCCAGATTTTCTGACATACCATACTTGGTCACCATATCTCGAGCTAAGGCGGTAGAAACCTGCAAATCATTTGATGGGCCCGTAGTCAAATCTCCAAAAACCACTTGTTCCGTAACATAACCACCTAGAGACATTGCAATATCATCTAAAAATTCATTTTTAGACTGGAGCTTTCTATCTTCAATCGGAAGTTTCAAGGTGTATCCTGCAGCCCGACCACGAGAAATTATAGAAATTTTGTGTACCGGATCGGCATATGGCAAGACACTTGCGACCAATGCGTGCCCAGCTTCATGATAAGCGGTGATTTCTTTTTCTTTTTTGGACAAGATGTGGCTACGTCTTTCTGGACCAAGCATCACCTTTTCAATAGAACGCACCAAATCAAATTGAGCCACCTTAGTCCTGTTTTCTCTGGCGGCCAAGATTGCCGCCTCATTCATAAGTGAGTATAAATCAGCCCCAGAAAACCCAGGCGTCCTCTCAGCTACAACGGCCAAGTTTACATCTTCGGCAAACGGTTTTTCTTTTGAGTGAATTTTTAAAATTTCTTCTCTGTCGGCTCTATCTGGTAAATCAATAGTAACCCTCCTGTCAAACCTTCCCGGACGAAGTAAGGCGGGGTCTAAAACATCTGGCCGATTGGTAGCCGCCATTACCACCACCTTTTCAGCCGGTTCAAAACCATCCATTTCAACTAAAATCTGGTTCAAAGTTTGTTCTCTTTCATCATTGCCACCACCCATACCTCCACCACGCACTCTACCCACGGCATCAATCTCATCCATAAAGATAATGGCGGGCGCCGCTTTTTTGGCAACATTAAAAAGATCTCTAACTCTAGAAGCTCCTACCCCAACAAACATTTCTACAAATTCAGAGCCAGAAATAGAAAAGAAGGCGACATTTGCTTCACCGGCCACCGCCCTAGCCAAAAGCGTTTTACCAGTCCCGGGAGCGCCCATGAGGAGTATTCCCTTGGGGATCCTGGCACCAATTTCAAAAAACTTTTTAGGATTTTTAAGAAAATCTACAATTTCCGATAGCTCTTCTTTGGCTTCTTTACATCCAGCCACGTCTTTAAATGTTACTTTTTGTTTAGTATCATCTGGAGCTGTGAGCCTTGCTCTTGATTGACCAAACGAAAATGCTTGCATCCCCGCCCCTTTTATCTGACGAGTCATAAGCCAAATAAAAACAGCAATGAAAAGAATGGGGAATAATATTGGCGAAAGATTTAAGAGCCAGTAGAAAAACCCGCCATCCTGATTTACACTTACCTTTATTTTACTAAGATCTTCGGTGGTAACTCCATAACTAGCAAGAGTTTCGGCAATACTTGAACTATCTTCTTTTTTTGAAGTCTTAATCGTTTCGTCTTTAAATACGGCTTCAATCACTCCGTTTTTGACTGAAATTTCTTTAATTACACCCCCTTGCACCGATTTTGCCAGTTCGGAAATGCTTATCTTCTCTTTGTTTTTATTATTAGAAACTAAAGAATAAATAGAGATTACAAAAAACAAAATCAAAATACTAATTGCAAAATTACCAAAAAAAGAACTCTTCATTGCTCCATTTGGAATTTTGTCCAAAAAAACTTTTTTAGGGTCATTTTTTTTGTTTTGCTTTGCCATAATTTTTGAGTTACCGAAGTAACGGAGCAATAATAGCACGAAAATGATATTATATGAAATATGGGTTTAATACTTCGAATCCCTCAGTACAAGTAAACTCACTATAAATGCCCCTGATACAGAACAAAAAAGCATATTTTAATTACGAAATCCTTGAAAAAATCGAGGCCGGCATAGAATTGCTTGGTTTTGAGGTTAAATCTCTCAAAAAAGGGCAAGGCTCTTTGGAGGGGGGCCATATCACCATAAGGGGCAGCGAGGCTTATGTCATCAATATGCAAATCCCCCCTTACCAGTCGGGGAACACCCCCAATGGTTACAATCCCTTGCGAAATCGCCGCCTGCTTGTAACAAAAAAGGAAATAGAACGTCTTTCAAAAGAGGAGTCACAGAAAGGATTGACAATTATACCAATTTCGGTGTATAATAAGGGTAGAAAGCTCAAATTAGAAATCGCCATGGTTCGTGGCAAGAAAAAATACGACAAACGCGAGAGTATTAAAAAGAGAGATACGGAGAGAGAGGTGAGGAGAGAAACCAGAAGCTAGAATCCAGGAACCAGAATCTGGAAACAAGCTGGTGGACGTAAAATGAAAAAATAAATATCCAAAAGTTCCCGTCCTGGACTCTAGATTCCAGACTCTAGATTCTAGAACGGGGATGACAGGTTTAGACAAATGAGATTCTTTGACAATGCGCGCGGTAGAGCTCCAAAAACTCTTTAAAAGTTTGGAAAGCATAAATGCTAAAAACATTGTTGCACAAGCAAAAGCTGTTGTTTCTCCATATTTTGGAGTCAATGACTTTGCTTTCGCTTATGTCAGAACTTAATTTTATTAAGTTCGCCTAAGCGACGGTCATCTTTTTTTCGTCCGGAGAAAAGAATGATTGTAATAAATCGGGCTTAGAATATAGAAAGTGTTTCGCTCTATATTTGAAATAAGAAACTAGATATTTGTTTGTTTCGTTAACTTTATAGAACAAATATCAAATTTCTGTCGCAAGACAGAATAAAGTTGAATACATCGCGTAGAAGCATTATCAAAACTTGTTTGCATCCGGTTTCAATATCGGCATCTCCACCACTTCGCAAAATTTAATATTTAAATGTAACGGTAAATAAAAAGCCGCCCAACGAAAGCCGGGCGGCATGTCATCAGACGGAGTGCAGCGTGGTGGCCGACTACACCTCAGAACTGCTCTTGTTTTCGGATGCATATGGGCGACAGTACGGATCATACACCCTCTTCAATAAGGCATACGGTACAAAAAACGTGCCTTCGATAAAACTCATCTCTTGATTGATTTCAGTATGTCGCCCCTTAGGACATACTGTCTTCAGGGCTTTCCCTGTAACATCGTGATGGTCCGCCGAACTTATCCACCATTCACCAACTTCTGTCACAGCCACTAAAAGAGCACTCCCCAAGCAAAATCCAAAGTACCCCCTCAGATGCTCATTGGCAGGTCTAAGAATCCATTGTCCACCAAACTTGTTTCTCACAACAAGCCCCGTGACATGAACAAAACCCGCATTCTTCAAAATTTCCACTTGTCTAGGGTCAGTTCTCACAACCCCTTCTGTAGTCGTTAAATTTTGCACGGCTCACCTCCGCCCATAATCTAGCACATTTCAGTTTGAGTGTGTAGTAATAACATTTATCTCTCTCTTCGTGTTACTCACCCACAAAACTCCAAAAATTTCACGGTCAAGCGGTATATTTTGTCTGAAAGAAATACCAGAATCATACGTCTTACAATAAAGTAGGGTCGGTTTTATAAGCACATTAAAATAAACAGGCTTATGAAAAATCTTATTGGTACATTCTTGGTAATTACGTTGGTGTTCTCGGTTTTAGTTTTGCCTTCAGGTAAAATCTACGCCCAAGTCAATACACAAAATACAACCACTCTTGAGATGCAATTAAACACCCTCCAGAAAGAATTAATTGTGTTGCTCAACAAAAAAGTTGCAATTCTGCAAATGGAGTGGAGGATTGTAATGGAGCAAAGGCTCAAGAATCTACAAACCCAGCTCATCGGTCTTTTAGAAAAACATGTTTTCATCTTACGATCTCAACTTGCCGACAGATAGTAAATCTCAATGTCACAAAACAACTCCGCCAGAATTATGGGCGGGGTTGTTTTTGTTTAATAGTGATTCTCAACTTTGATTTTTTGTATTTAAATGGTAGTCTTTTCAGTCAATTTACCAAGCACGTTCTTCCGTCTCGGTTTAAAGAGACTTTGTGTTCAATAACATTTATTTCTTTACCTTTTATATTTAATTCCAAGACCAAGCCGGTAGAAACTTCTTTGTTCCAATATTGATCAAATATAAAGTTGCCTAGAGAATAATAAACAATGGTATCACTCACTTTTTGTGAAGGTAAAATAACGTGGGGATGCGAACCAATAATAAAATCTGCGCCACTTTTGGCAAAAAGTTTGGCTACATTTTTAACTCGTAGCGGGACTTCCGCGTATTCATCTCCCCAATGAGCATAAACAAAAACCATTTGCCCACTTTCTTTTTCTTCTTTAATTTTTTGAGCCACCTTTTCTTTAGAATCTCCACCGAACTCGTTATAGGAAATGAAAGAAATGTTGCCCCACTTCACATCTTCGCTATCGCTACGAGCTTCGCGGGGTTGGCCAAAGTATTTAATTCCAGCTTCGGCCAAATATTTTTTAGTTGAAGATACTCCCCACCCTCCAAAGTTGTTTATATGATTATTTCCTAAATTTACGATTTTTATATTATTACGCGCCAAAAGTTTGGCGGTGCTGGGCGGAAATGTAAATACATAATTTTCCGGACTTCCTACCACTGTCCCTTGGCTCACCGAAGGGCTATCTGTAATCGGACCTTCCAAATTTCCCACCACCAAACTTGAGTCTTTCAAAAAATTACTAATACAATAAAAAATAAAATCTTCTCCCTTGCTCTCGCCCACCTGCCTTATATATCTATCAAAAAACATATCACCAACAAACAAAATTTTTATCTCTCTTTTTTGGTATGAAAAAAATACACCAAGTAATATAACTGCAACAAAAATAACTAAATAAACATTTTTCATTTATTTCAATAAATCAAGTAAAGGCTTAAACCTATATACTTTTGCTCTATGAAATCTCTCCGGAATTTCGACAAGGTACTTTGCTTCTACAAAAGTTTTTATTAATCTTTTTGCAGTTAAATTAGAAGAAATTTTAGTTTCATCTAATACCATAGGAACCGTAAAAAATGGGGACCTAAATATAAAATCAAGAAAACCAACCAGATAAGGGGATTTACTGGTATCGAAGCGTGTTTTTATAGAATCATAGAGCATATAAATACCACTTACTAATTCTTGTGTTTCTCTCAACTGTGCCGCCACAGACTTTAAGAAAAATTTTAACCACGGTTCCATTCTTCCACTTTCATCTACAGAATGAAGTACTTCTATATATTCATCTCTATTAGCTTCCATATATCCGCTTATGTAAAGAATTGGCTTGGATAATCTATTGTTGTGATGTAAAACTAAGGGAATCATCAAACGTCCAATGCGCCCATTTCCGTCTTCAAAGGGATGAATTGCTTCAAATTGATAGTGGACAACACCCGCTTTTATTAAAGTGCATTCTGTCCCATTTTTTAAATATTCCAATAAATCATCAATGTATTCATCAACAAAATGTGCTTCTGGTGGAACATAGATAGCTTTTTCAATCGGGTCTCCAATTTTTTTTGCAATCCAAACATCTCCAGTTCGAAAAGTCCCGAGTAATCCTCTGTGTCTAGTATTGTCTAATAACATTTTATGCATTGAACGAATAAGATGTTTAGAAAGAATTTTTTTATCTTTTAGTTCTTTTATGGCAAATTGCATTGCTGTTCTGTAATTTGCCACCTCTGCAATATCGGGATATCTAGTTGCACCAACAGCTTCATGAAGAAAAACATCAGAAACTGTACTCTGGGTTCCTTCAATTTTTGAGCTTACTGCCGCCTCTTTAGCCGTAAGTGGCGATATAAGCAATTCAGAATTTTGAAGCTTCTTTTGAGATCCTTCTAATAAACCTAGAGCATACTCCGCATCAGCTAATTCCGAAGCAAAATAATTGTAGTCCAATTTTGGACCTTCTTTTGATAATCTTTTTGGGTTATTATGACGAGTGACCATACAAATATATTATTCTATATATATCAGAATGTCAATATTTTGATGTGGATATCTTTTTAAGTATTATCAGGTGATATGTTTCGAACAAATTACCTAATACTGTGCTTGTTTTGGGCGATAAGAGATGGCTTCCAAAATATGGGAAGGAGAAATTTCAAGGGAAGATTCTAGATCGGCTATAGTCCGAGCTAGTTTTATTATTTTATGATAAGAACGAGCCGAGAGGTCCAAGGTGCGAGCAGATTTGTTTAAAATTTCTTTGACTTCATCTGATATTTTCAGAACTGTAGAGATATCGCGGGCGCTCATTTCAGAATTGGTGCTGATTTTTCTTCCAGCGTCTCTAAACCTTTTTGCCTGCAATCCTCTTGCCTTTATTATCCTTTCTCTGGCGGGAATGCTTTCGCTTTGTTCTGCTTTTTCTGTGAGTTTTTCATGATCTACTTTAGAAACTTCAGTCCAAATATCAATACGATCGACTATGGGCCCCGAGATTTTTCTTTTGTATCTCTCAATTTGAAGGGGTGCACAAGTGCAGGGTTTGCCTTTAATACCGAAGTTGCCACAAGGGCAAGGGTTCATGGCCGCCACAAGTATAAAATGTGCCGGAAATTTAACAGTACCCCGAGCTCGAGAGACAGAAACCGATCTTTCTTCCAAAGGCTCACGCAAAGACTCAATTGCCTTATTTTCAAATTCTGGAAACTCATCTAGCAATAATTATATGCTCTTGAACCTTAAAAATAAGGGTTTTTAACCAATATTGTCCACACCTGTATCAAAAAACTAAAAAATAGCCTTGATTTTGGCCTTTTTGAAATTATATTAAATATATGAAACAAAAAAGGTCGTTGGTCAAGAATATTCTTAGAGAAGCTCGCCTATCTAAGTATAGATTAGACGAAATAAAAAGTCTGATGAAAGTTGGTGATATTTCATATTCGCAAGCGGTAGAGATGTCAAAAGCGCCATTGAATTTGTTGAATAAAGGGATGGGGATTGTTGCCAAAAGATATGGGAAAAAACATAAAATGGTTAGTTTCTCTGCCTATATGCGTTAGTTAGAATTTTCTATAGCTTATTCTATAGTTATGCTTTCCTCTATCAATCTTCGTTGCTTCAACAAAATTTAACAATCTGAAAAGATAAGTCCGAAGTAGGGGTTTGTTTTCTTCATAATATTTTTTAACATCGGAAATATTCTGAATATCTTTCATTGTATTTACCACCAAATCTTTATTCAATTTTTCTTTTTTCATTATTTCAATCTCTTTCAAAACTGGCTTTAGTTCTTCTTCTATGTCTTTTACTGACTGCTTTCCTTCCTTTGCTGACATTCCTTGTCTAATGGCTTTCCAAACGTTCTTTTTTTCTTGATTTAACTTTTCAACTATCTTTTGTTTAAGTTCTATCGCATCAGGTGCCTCATCCTTTTGGTTTTGATTTTTTTGGAACATACGAACAAACTTATCTTCATCATTTATGTTTTTTAACAGGTCGTTTACTACTATTTCGTCAATTTCTTTTACACTTACAAAATTAGAAACACACTTTCTAAATTGGTGCCAAGTCTGACAAACATAATACGCTTGAGCCGTTTTTGTTTCTGCTGTAGACCACATATTTTTACCACAATGTTTGCACTTTATTAGACCAGCTAGTAGTAATTTACCTTGGGAAAATCTTCCAGGTAGCCTGCTTTTAGTCTTTATTAGTTCCTGAACTGAATCAAAATTCTGTGGTTTTATGATATATGGGTGGTTACCTTTCTTAACTCTCCACTTATCTTTAGGTTGCTTCTTTTGCCTCTTTGGCTCTGGAGATAACTTCCATTGCCACCGAGTTCTGCCAGCATAAACTGGATTTTCTAAAATAATTTGCACTGTGCTGTAATTCCACCACTTTTTTCCTCTTGGAGTTGGAATGTTGTCATCAGTAAGCTCTCTTGCAATAAGACGATATGATTTGCCTTTTAAGTAATCATTAAATATTCTCCTCACAACTTTCGCCTCTGGTTCGTGTATCTTTATTTGCCACTCTACCCTAACTGCATTATCGCCGAGTTTGTGTATTTTTGCTTTTGAACGATACCCATATGGAGGAGTTTTTGGGTGTGGCAGTTCCCCCCGTTCCCATTTCTTTTCCATCCCTGTCCAATATCTATCTCTGGTATTTATAATTTCCTGTTCTGATGAATAGGCTGAGAAAACAAGGCTCAAGAGCCTTTTGCTGTTATAGCGGATAATTTTATCTGGCGGGTCAAGTTCTGGTCTTTGCGTATAGGAGTAGACCTGAACTCCTTTATTCAAAAAATCTCTCTGCACCAAGTTAAGGCAATCCCCCATACTGCGTGCCAACCTATCAAAATGATAAATTACTAAAAGATTGTAGCTTTTTGACTTTGCGTCCTCCAGTGCCTGGAGCAATGCTTCTCTATTTTCTGTGTCTCTACCGCTTTCTACATCAGTGTATACATTATCTCCATCCTCAACCCAATTCCTTTCTTTTATTACTTCTCTACATAATTTTAACTGCTTAGGCAAAGAACCTTTAATTTTATCAGCCTGACCAACGGTTGATACTCTTATGTAAATTCTGCATTTATAAATTGGTTTTTCATTTTCCATAATACATTTTCTTGAACATTTATTGGGAAATTTCTCAACCCTTTATAATTATATTTATAAAGGGCTCAAGTCTGTTTTCCTTTCAAAACTCACACCTTCAAAGGCTCGATAGTATCTCGGCAAATCTGCTTTCAGCTTAATATTATCATTATAAACCTGAAGCATCTCTATGCTTTTGTGTCTTGTATATCTAGCAACCTCAAGCAAGTCTCCTTTATATGTATTTATTAGCTTGGTGGTGAAGTAATGCCTAAAGCCATGCACTGGTTTTATAATTTCTAACTTTTGCAGTAACTCTCTAATTATTTGCCTAAGAGATGCGACACTTATTCTATTGCCCTTATTATTATTACTCCAACTGGTAAAGACCGCCCCATCTGCAATCCTGCACTTTTTGACATATTCCGAAAGCACAATACTTGTTTCTGGGTGCAAATTTATAGGTTCCTTATCATCTTCACCTTTCCCTCTAACAAAAATTAGATTATTGACCAAATCCAAATCTTCAACATCCAATCTAACTATCTCGCATTGCCTTAGTCCTTGGAGGGTTAGCAGGCACAGGATAGCTTTTATCCGTATATTGTTTTCTTTGTTAGAAAATTGCCTTACTTTTTTTGTAAGTAAGGCAATTTCTTTTTCACTCATTCCCTCTCGTTTATGCTTCTTACTCTGGGAAAATGATTTTATATTATGCGTTATGTCTATGGGTATAATACGACGACGATTTAATTCTTTGAGAAAAATTCTTGCAGAAGTTAAATATTTATTTTTTGTTGCCACAGATAAATTTGTCCGTTCAGATAAGTATTTTTTGAACTCAAGAAAACTATTTTCATTAAAGAGTTTATTTTGCATAAAAACAATAAAATTTCTAACAAAATAGCAGTATTCCTTTTTTGTTTGTTCTTTAACATCTATATGTTCAAATATATCTTCTATTAGATTTTTATCCAAAAATAAATCTGATACTTTTTCTACTTCATTTTTCATTACTTTATTATTAGCTATTAATAAAATAATTTTTAATGTCTTTATGAAAAAGTGCAAGGCAAAGATGAAAGTAGTTATTTATCCTCCACAATGTTAGGAATAAATCCATAATTTGCCACAGCTTTTATCAATATATTTCCAAAGGTTTCACTGGGCAAAGGGTGCTTTTTATACAAAGGTATAACAGTTAAATATTCATTTGGGTCTGAATCTTTTTCTTTGAGATAGTGAGAAGAAAAATTTGTGAAAAATATTGCAGTATAATTGTCTGGATTTTCTGGTGTTGGGGTCTTGTATTTTGACATCATATTTTGCACATCTATGAACCATTGTTTATTTTGCATAGGAATAGCGGGAGTTAAAGGTGTATTTACATCAATAAAAATCATAAAAGGTCTATCTCCAGGATTTTGTTCCAGAGCTTTATTTAAGAGCCTTGTCACATCACCTCTTAAAAGTTGTCTTTCCTCTGTTGAGCCAGGCATATGTTTAACGCCAGCCCTATGTCTGCTCTTTGCTTCAACTGATATGGACACACCAGTTTCGTTATGGGTCGCAATAAATTCACAATGTGGATTTGATAGTTTTTCTTTGTCCAAAAAATTTATTGAGCAACCGAGCCTTGCGAAAAGTGCCGCTACGGATATTTCATAATGAGCACCTTGATATTCTCCTTTATTCTTAAGTCTTAATATAAGGTGCTCGGGAAGCTGGAGTGTGTTCTCAAGCGAACAAACATCAAAAGCTAAAGTTACCAAAGTGCTTGCCCACCCATCTGTCGTAGCTACCCAAGTGTGCTCATCAACCATTCTTTCCTTTGTGGCATTTTTCCTGCACCACTCTTCATATTTTTCAAAACATTGGTATATGAAATGCTTACCTTCCTGTTTTGATTGTTCTTCAAACCAGTCTTCTCCTAACTTATTCCTGAAATATCTAATTATGAATTCGTGGAATGTCTCGTGCTCTAAACCGTGAGTCAAAACTTTACTGCCGATAGCCCAATATTTTAATGGTTTATTAACTCTGGGATTATTAAAAGTTGTTGGTTTTACATAGTTTATCAATATACCCCTTTCTGCGAGTCCTTCTTTTTCTTTTTTTTGTCTCTCTAAAACTGCCATCATTTCTTTAATGATTTCCTGTTTATCTATCTCATTTCTTAATAAACAACATTTTTTATATTTTTTATTACTACCACAAGGACATTTATCATTTCTGCCGATTTTTTGATATTGCACTCCCATTTGCACGCTTTTTTAATGCGAATATAATCGCAAAACTTATTAAAATAATGTATAATGTATCAGAAAATCCTTATTTTTACCAGTTTTTTGGTTAAAACATAAAACTGAATTAGTAAATTTATTAAAAAGAGTAAAAACAAAATAATATGCCCAGACAAATTACAATCACAGCCGAATATTTTCGCCAATATAGACAAAAATTAGGCTTTTCTAATCAAGCAGATGTTAAAAATTTCTTTGGTGCAAAAGATATTACACCAGCAGTTGACCTAAATTACATCAAACTTTTGAACGAAAGACTTTATAAAATTATTGATAAAATAAACGATGTTGTCGCACAAGAAATAAAACTGGATGACCCTGTTGCTTTCAAAAAAGAATATGTAGACCGCACTTTTGAGATTATGAAGGAAAGCAATATTTTACCTATCTTGAATAATCAAGGTAGACGACCAGAACAAGTTTATTACTCTTGGATGAGAGGATATGTTTTATCAAATTATTTTTTGAAAGCACTTGGATTAGTTTTCGAAGTTGATACTTCAAACATAGATTTAATCGGCGATGATGACTTAAGAAACATTGAGATTTTTAAGAGAACACCCAAGGCAGATTTGGAAATTAGATTGAATGGAAAAGAAAAAGTGAGAATTGAAATGCAATCTGGTTTTACAGGTATTAATGATATAAAACAACATAAGGTTTTAGAAGCAAAAAGAGTTTTTCGTGATTTAAGCACCCACACTTTAGCTGTTCATTTTGATTTATATAATGGTCAGGTTGCTTTTATTAAATTGGATGAAATAGAAGATGACAGCGTAAACTGGATTACAAGACAACAAATGGAAGGTCAAACTGTTTTTAATATTGACCAAAATTATTTTATTTGGAAAATTACAGAAAATCCAATAAAATATAAAGAAATTAATTTTGATTAGTAGTCTTTATTTTATGATTAAGAGTAAGAAATTAAAAGTAATTGATTTGTTTTCTGGAGTCGGTGGATTAAGTTATGGTTTTGCACATAATGATGGTTTTGAAATTGTAGCCGCAAATGAAATACTAAAAAATATGGCAGAAGCATATTCTCTAAATCATCCGGCAGTAAAGGTCTATGCAGAGGATATAAAAAATTTCGGGGCAGAAAAAATTGAAAAAGACTTAAATATTAAAGCGGATGAGATAGACATTATTGTTGGAGGACCTCCTTGTCAGGCGTATTCAACTGTTGGGAAAAGATTAATTGATGACCCGAGAGGAAAACTTTTTCAAGAATACTTTAGAGTCCTAAAAGAATTTAGTCCTAAATTATTTCTTTTTGAAAATGTGAAGGGGCTTTTATCAATGCAGGGTGGTGAGTTATTAACAACAATAATTTCCCTTTTTGAATCACTCGGATATAAGGTGCAATACAAGCTGTTAAATGCCGCCGACTATGGTGCACCACAAATTAGGGAGAGGGTTATAATCATTGGTTCAAAACTTAAGGTAGATTTCAAATATCCAAAAAGCACTCATTACAATCCAGAAGAAGTCCTTGATTTATTTGATGCAAAATTAAAACCGTATTTAACTCTTGAAGAAGCTATAAGTGATTTACCTTTTATAAAAACAAACGAAGAAAGTTTTGAATATGCTTCAGAACCAAAAAATGAATTCCAAAAATTAATGCGACAGAATGCATCAGTAAGATTAATGGACCATAGCTCGCCAAAAAATAATGAAAAGTTAGTAAAAATAATGGAATTATTACCTGATGGCGGAACCCCAGAAGATTTACCTGAAGATTTAAGACCCACTTCTGGTTTCAAGAATACATACTGTCGCCTTTGGTGGAACAGACCATCAACAACAATTACTCGCAACTTAAGCACACCATCATCGTCTCGTTGTATTCACCCTAAAGCCCCAAGACCTTTAACAACAAGGGAAGGCGCAAGAATTCAATGTTTTCCAGATGATTACCAATTTTATGGGTCAAGAGGAGATAGAAATTTACAAGTTGGTAATGCTGTGCCAACATTTTTATCTAATGCGATAGCAAAATCAATTCTGGAAAATTTTAGAGAAAATAGTTTTATATAAGTGAATTTAGTTTTTTATAGCTCTATTTCGCAGTATACAAGCGTGCCTGCGTTTCAATTACGAAATATATACCAAATATGCTCTTGAGCATTTCAAACTGTTATACGCGATTTTACGCGTTTATTGTTTAGCCTATATTTTTGGCTCTATTTGATATATAATCAATTCACAATTGAATAAGCAGAGAGACCTAACCCTTTTGGCTTCAAACTAGGAGGCATGGTCTAAAATCGCTACCAACATAGAAAACCCGTCATCAGGGCGTTGGTAGCGTTACCAGGGGAAACTCTGGTAGAGGTAACCGAAAGGTGCCTTCCTGGTGGCGGGCTTTGTGTTTTCCGCCATCAAATTAACAACTAATTTAGATGTATGGAAAATGCACCAAAAAGCTCGTCTAAGATTTTCAAAATTATAGGTTATGCAATTCTGCCAGTGGTTGTAATCGCGGCTTGGTATCTGGCAATTCCAGCCATAATCATTTGGTATTTATATAAAAAGAATAAGAAGTTTTCGGCAAAAACAAAACTCATTACTTCAACTATCGTTTCAATCGTTTTTATCTTGTTGGGTGCTATGAGTATGTATGGAGGTAAGGCTCCAGTAATTACAATCAGTGAGCCAGCAAATAATTTTTCAATACAGGCGAATAGGGTTTTGGTAAAAGGAAATGTAAATCCTTCAGATTCAAAACTAACAATAAATTACCTACCCATTGAAGTTGATAAGAACGGATATTTTGCTAGAGAAATACCATTGAAAAACGGAGATAATGTTTTGAATATTGTTGCAGAGAATGGAGACAAAATGGTAAGCACCAACATATCTGTGAAAAGAATATTCACGCTAGATGAAATAGCCCAAAAAGAGGAAGAAGAAAGATTAGCAAAAGAAGCAGAGGCCAGAGTAAAAGCCGAGGCTGAAGCAGAACTACAAGCATACTATGCAACCCCAGCAGGAATAATATGCAAGTCTCATCCTGAATGGAGCGAGAAAGAATGTGAAGCCTTAGCTGATAGAAAAATATGGATTGGTATGACTTATGATATGCTCGTTTATTTACGGGGAAAGCCGAATTCAATAAATCCCTCAAATTATGGTCGTGGCACACAATATCAATACTGTTGGCACGACTATAAGCCGAGTTGTTTCTATGACAGGAATGAGGATGACATAATGGATGCTTATAATTAATCATTAGTAATTCTATAAATATGAAATCATTCAGACTATCAAATGGGGACGAAAATGATAATGAAGAAAAAGGAAATAATTCGGCGGCTAGTGTAGCAGTAGGATTAGTTTTATTAATAGGTGCTGTGTGGTATCTCTTTGGTGGTGGATTAGAAAAACAATCTAAAAGAGAGCTGGATGATATTTATAAACAGGTTTCGGCAGACGCAGTTCAACAATATGAAATAGCTAAACGCCAAGGGGATAAAATACAGATATGTGTCCAGGCTGGAATGGTTTCAGCGGCTTACCTACAAGAAAAAAATGAAATGAGCTATCAACAATGGAAAGCAATTGAAAAAGTGGATTGTTCAGAAGCTGGATTGTAAAGAGATTCTATAAGGATTAGAGAATCTTTAAGGTAAAGTTTCGCAGGCTAATCCATCTTTGTCTCGGTCTAACTTATGGATATCGTTATTTACTCCTCCACAAGCCTCGTAAACTGACTGTGCCTCATTGTGAGTTGAGAAATCACCACAATTATAAGCATCGTATGTGCAAATATATTTGGTGCTTTCTGTTGGGACAACAGTGGTCTCGGTTTCTTTTTGGCAAGCGTTATCAGCCCATAAGCCTTTTCCTTGTGCTTTTGCTTGCTCTTGAGCCATCTTAAATTCTTTTTGATACTTGTATGGCAAATTATATGTATATTCGTAGCCATAGCCATTCTCTATCATCCATTTATTAAAATTTGTTCCGTCTTCCAAAAACACATAGGCAAGCAGTCTTTGATATTTGTCGTAAGTTCCTTGACTATCGTCTTTCTCAATCACCACTCTCTTTCCAGTCAATAGTTCTTTGGCTTTGTTTGAAGCTTCCTTTCCAAAACACTCTACGGGTTTGCGGGGGTCAACAGTTTCTGGAGTATTTAGTCCGATGAGTCGTATGGTTTGTTTTTGACCATCTATGCTGACATCAATTGTATCCCCATCAGTTATCTTTATAACTGGATATAAAGCACTCACTTCCTTAATAGCTTCTGTTTCTTGAATTGTTTGGGAAACATCGGCAACTTCTTTGGTAATGACACTTTCATTACCCGTGTAACTGTCATTTGGTTGCAAAACCAAGACAAGGGAGAAAATGGTCACTATAATTCCCAGAATAGCCCAAGAGATTTTATTAGGTAAAATTGTCATTTACATAGGATTATATTAAAAAATCTGAAACATTTCACGAGGATGCTTATAATAAATCGCACTCAGCCATACCCTTATATCTCCTTTTCCTATATTCAAGATTAAGGCATTCTCTGCAACCAATTCTGCCGTCCAACGGATGAACAAATAGCACCCCTATCCCTTTTAAGCATAGTGGACATTTGAACCAAAAGCGAATGCCGTTAAACCCTGTTTTTGTAGTGGTTAGTTCAACAGATTGCTTAAAAACATCTAATTCAGACTTCAAGACGGTTTCTTTGAAGCTAAGTTTGAAATTCTTCAAACAGTCTCCAATTTTTAACTTTTGGCATTCTTCCACAATAAATTTTTTTCCTAAATCATTTGGACTCATTGTTTTCATTTTTTGTCGGCTTAGGTTTATAATCGCTATTTATTTGTTGATTTTGAGCAATAAAGGCGTTTTTTGTCTTTACATTAACTTCAACAGCGGGAGACATCAGTTGTTTAAGAGCAATGATTCCGCTCAAAAATTGGCGATTACTCCTGTCTATTTGCTTGCTTAACATGGCTAAGTATCTTGTTGATGCATCATCAATATATCTGTTTGCGTTTAGGCAGTTGTTTAATCTTTTGGAAGTTTCTATTGTTCTTATGTATGAATTGGCAATTACTTCAACCAATGACTTTTCCAGACTTGTTTGGCAACCATATTCTCTTATCATTTGACTGCAAAATTCTTTGGCCAGCAATTGATAGGTTGAATCAAAAGACTGAATAAGAGCTAAGTGGGTATGGTCTTCCATTGAAGTCAATAACTCCGTTAATTTTTCGCCCAATTCTTTTTTAGGTTTTATTTTATTCATCTTGTTAAAATTGTTACTAATAATTTTTTAGACAAAAAGATGCTTTCGCGACTCAAATTATTTGAATATTAATCTTAATCAAATCTTGATGTTTGTCGCTCATCATTATATTTGCTTAGCGTCCTTACTTTTTTTGAGTGTCCTCCTTGGATTTTTATGATGTTTGAGTCGCTAACCTCTTTTAATGTCTAACCCTCACAAATTTGGATATAGCTGTAGTTACCCCGATTTCATCGAGCTAAGCTCCCATATGGGAGAGTTATCCGAGATTTGCCATCGATTTTTGGGTGTCCTCCTTGGCGTAAAGGTGGCGTATTTAGAGCAAGCCACAGCCCAGCACCCCTTTTCGGAACGGTCGCATAGTAAATTTATGCACATTTGGTAGTCGTGAGACCTATACTTTAACCGCATACCCAGGTTCCTATATCATATGCAGTTTGCGTTTTGAATACACCAGAACGCAGAAACTGGCGATGGCTTACAGCTTAGGGGGTCTCCCAGTCCGTAATCTTGAAAACTACGCACATTCGGCAGTGGCCATTTTTCTCGGAATCTCTATGTCCAAATTGGCAAGAACTGTAATGGATTGTCTGCCAATTCTGGGGGCTTATGCGAAACAAAAGCCCCATCCCCATTGCGGCGGTAAGACAGAGCTTTTGTTTCGGCCGCAATGGATATTTTATTTTTAATTCTCGTTACATCTTCACATTTGTTTCTAAGGAATTAGTCAACACAAGAAAAATTCTTTTTCCTAATTTTTCTCGCATTTTTTCTGTAAGCAGTTTCCCTTCAATATCCACACTTACTTTTGGTATGTATGTCTTTGAGGTGCCGACAGATTTTTCCGTAGAATCCAATTTCTTGGCATTCATACTTTTTCTGCTGTGAGGCGTTCTTGAAAACAAAAATCGCCGTCATTACACAAAGGCTAAGCGTTATTTCCAAAATGGAAATAAGACTCAATCTCTATGCTTTGAAGGCGAAAAGCGAATCCTAAGTATCATTTATAGACGGATTCTACAGCACCGCAAAGACTATTAAATTGTCATCATAATAATAGCAAAAAATCAAAAAACTTCAACTAATTGTGTGGACATTCTATAGTGGCTTACAGAATCTTTATTTGAAATAGTATGAACCTTATAAACATTAGTTCAAGAGTGCATAATTATTTAAGAAAAGCACTCCTTTGTGGGCCAGAGTAACTTCTCCCGGCCTTGGATTTGAGCCACCGCCAATAATGGCGACATGGGAAGCGGTATGATGGGGCGAGCGGAAGGGTCGCTCGGCAAGCAAAATATCACTTAAAGCCCCGACCATAGAATGTATTTCTGTTACTTCCAAAACTTCATCGAAAGAAAGTGGTGGAAGTATCCCGGGAAGAGCTTTGGCCAGCATTGTCTTGCCGGTCCCCGGAGGGCCGTACAAGGCTATATTGTGTCCGCCGGCGGCCGCTATCTCCAAGGCTCTCTTAGCACCCTCCTGTCCTTTTATGTCAGAGAGGTCTAGAGAAATGTTATGCAAATTTTTTATTTCTTTCTTTTTTTCTTGTTTTAATTTTTGATTTATATCAGTATCGCGAGAAACATGATTTATTATTTCCATTAGAGTTTCCGCGCCATAAATAAGTAAGCCGTCTACCAAAGCAGCCTCCGGAGCATTTTGCAAAGGTAAATATATTTCTTTAAAACCTTTTTCTTTAGCTTTCCTCGCAAAAGCTAAAGCGCCTTTGACTCCTCGTAAAGAGCCGTCAAGTGAAAGCTCGCCTAAAAATATTTTATTTTTTGGATCGAAAATAATGTCGCCACTTGCTAAAAGATATGAAAGAGCAATGGCCACATCAAGCCCAGAGCCTTCTTTTTTGACTTCTGCGGGAGCAAGGGAGATAACTACTTTATGATTTTTGGACTTTGGAGATTCAAATCCGCTATTTTTGACAGCAGCGCTTATCCTGTCTTTGGCCTCATCAACAGCTTTATCCCCTAGCCCTACAATGGAAAAAGAATTAAGACCTCGCGAGAGGTCTGCTTCTACGTCAACAATATAGGGTTTCAAAAGAGAGGCTTGAGCGCTATGAACTTTAGCGTAGGACATATATTCATGTTATCATATTTTCATGAATAAAAAATCCCAAAAGATATTATCTTATAATGCCATTTTTACCCCTAACGAACAAAAAGGGTTTAATGTTTCTTTTCCGGATTTTCCAGGGTGCGTTACTTTCGGTAATTCCTTTGAAGATGCTAAAAGATATGCCCGAGAGGCTTTGGAACTCTGGATTGAAGAATTGAATCAAAATAAAGTATTCTTTTTTAAATAATCGAACAATCTGAAATTACTCAAGTAGAATTTTTAAAAACTAAAAAGAAAAGGGGGTAATTTAATAAACTTTTTCTGCAAATGGACAAAACAAAATATGCCAAGGTTTTGCATCATTTGGACCTTTAATATTTTCTATACCAGTTCCAACAATTCTAGGCATTAAATTTCTATATTTTGGACAAACTCCTGTTGCAGTTAGAATACTGGTTAATACGAGATAACTTGCAACAATAATTGAGATAATAATTGTTATTTTTTTCATAATTTTTTACTGAGTAAATTTAACACTGGCCAGAATTTCATTGATTACTTGGGTTTGGTCTATTCCTGATGCGGAATACCAAAAGAGTATTGCATATTCATCTCCATCTTTAAAAAATTGTATGAGGGCTCCTTTTTTCCTTTTACTTACATCGGGTTCCATTTCTGCTGAAGTCGCCAAACCTTGATAGCTAGCTTCAATTCCTGCTACCTGAATTTTTTTGTTAACGGTTAACTCCCCGCCGAGTCCTCTGCCAGGGTCATTAACGAATACCGAAACAAGCAATTGATTATTCTCTAGAGTAACCAAACTAAAATTACTTCCATCGAGAAATTTTTTTTGATTTTTTTCTACCAAACCCATGCTTTCAGGATAACTAAACTGCAAGCTAGTATTGGTTCCACTTAAACTATAAGTTTTCCAATTAGCGGTTTCAGCTTGGGTTGTAAATTTAAAACTAGATAGGAATTCCTTGGATTGACCCGAAATTTGTTCTTGGAAAGTTATAATATATATAAGACCGTACTTGCCAAACACAATATCTTCTCTTACTATTTCATTTGTATTATTCGCCATAACCGTTTGGAATTTATAACCAATTACTCCGCCGACAGAGATGGTACCAGCTTCTTGGTTTACGTTGGAAGAAAATTTATTAACGCCGCGCATGCCATCTAAGGCATTCTCTAAGGAAGAATATACATCAGACAATGTTCCGCCCTCTACATTGACTAGAATTTCCGCAACCTCGCTTTTTCCTGAACTAAACTGAACTGTTTCCCCTCCAGAGATAGATCTGCCAGCTTTGATTGCTAATTCACTAGGATATCTAACTTCAAAATTTGCTCTTGCATTACTATAAGTTTTCCAACCGGCGACTTGGTTTTCTATTGGCTGAATTTGGTCGTTAGTTTGTTTGTTATCCTCTACTTTTTCCGGAGCAACAGTTTTGTTGCCAAATAATAAGTAACCTACCAATACTAAAAGCGCAGTAACTAACAGGCTCAAGCCTGTAGTTAGCTTCTTGTTGCTTTGAGCTACCGGCACACCTTGATTTTGCGGTTCTACCGGCGGTATTTGACTGCCTAGATTTTGATTATTCATTTTATTTAGTGATTAGTTAATTTGTAAATTTAAAGGTGGAAAGAATTTTATCTATAATTTTGAGAGTTATTATTGTCCATAAATTCAAACTAGCAACATTATTGCATATGTTCTTTGCAGGTGCGAGCGGCTTGGTTGGCGATAAGGCGATCTTCTTCGATTGGAGCCTTACAGACTTCACAAAAACCATACTCATCTTTTTCAATTTTCACTAGAGCATCTTTTATATCGTTGTATCTTATTTCCAATTCTTTGAGGACGGCCGTATTACTCTCAAATTCTTCTATATTATCAGCCGTTTCATTTTCGTCTGCGCTATCTTGATTCATCACCGTTGGCTCGGCTTCCCAATCATTTTTATTATCTGGATTTCTTCGGCCAATATCATTAAGCTCTTTTTCAACCAAAAGAAGCTCTTCGGCCAATTTATTCTTAAAATATTTTGTGTCTATGTCCTTTCTCATGGCACCATTTTAGCATAAATAGTAAATTTATGAAAGCTCGTTCTGGTCTTTTCTTCCATGTATAGAATCTATCAAATCTTCAGCTTCTTTGACTAATTCAGTATTTTTCATCCCATCTGCATAATCCCACGCTTCAGATAAAAGTTTCCACGAGCTATCATATTGCTCTGTAGATCCATATATTTGGGCCATTTGCAATTGAATTAAAATTCTTTCTTCTGCAGAGCTACCATATTTATGATGCCTCTCATATGCTAACTTGATCCAATCTTCAATCTCAGATTTTAAACCCTCAGAAAGCCCTTCATTTTTAAAAATTTCCGCAACCCTACTCTTAAAAATTTCAAAACTTTCTGGATTATTTATTGCTTCCATGTTATTTAATTAGTTTATAGGTATTTACTTCTCCCAAATTAAACTATCTAGCAACTGAGCGAGTATTGTAGGCAGAGGTAATATCTCCTATAACCAAAGTGTTGTCGGTTATAAGAATGGTGTTTTTATCAAGAAACGTATATGCAATAATACTTCTACCGCCTTCATCTACTAGAGCCCTCGTGTCTTTGTTTTTAATAATCACATCTTTCCATGTAAAAATGGTTTCAGATGGTTGGGTGGGTTGGATTGGTTCTTCAAGATCAGTTTGCACTTCAGGCTCCTTGGGCAATTCTCTACTCAAAAAAAATAAATCTTTCTCTAAACTTTTCTCCCAATCGAGCATACCGGCAAAAGCTCTACCAAAATCATCCACGGTTATCACCATAAAAGAAGAATTAACTTCATTTTGAGAAATTACCCCAAGCGCATACTCATCTCTCAAAGTTCTGACGAGTTCAGAAGGTGGCGATATTTGTAAAAAATTTAAGAAATCTTGAATTTTTTGGAAAGACTCTCCATTTGCATCAGATATTTTTACGATATTAATACCGGCGCTAGAGGAAAGTTTCCCAAACTCTTCTCCCAAATTTACATTTGTTACATTGGCTAGGGTAATTAAATTGTTATAAGGAATTATTTCTTCTTTAGTAGCAGTTTTGGGTGGAGAGCCATTTTTTATAAATTCAAAAGCATAAAAGAAGCCGACCGAGCCACCAACGATGAGTAGCAGACTTAAAAAAATCATTGTTAAATTTATTTGAAAACCTTTTTTATTTGAAGTTGGTGTTTGGATTGGATGATAAAGATCTATTTTTTCTTCTACTTTTTCTATCTGTTCTTCTCTTCTTTCGTCACGAACTTTTTCTTTAACCGCGACCGAAATCACCGATTCATTTTTATCTTTTATAAACTCGGCCATATCGCCCTGATAAGTACGCAAGGAAGAGAGCTTCTGCTTGTTATGCAAAGCGTCAATTACTTTTCCGAAATCTTTGGAGGTATCTTCCTTTTCTTCTGGATTCATATTTATATTATACTATTTATTCTATTTGAGAAAAGGAACTATTTCTTCTGAATAAAATTTGGGTCAGCATCTTTGATAGAAAGTTTGAGTCGTCCCTTGTCATCTATACCTTTTATCATCACTGGCACTTTCATACCAACCTTCATATATGTTTCTACTTTTTCTATTCTAAATGGAGCAATTTCGGAGACATGAACTAGTCCATCGCTCTTTGGACCAATCTTTACGATGACTCCAAAGTCGGCCACTCGTACCACCTCCCCCAAGACCCTATCCCCTTCTTTGTATTCTTTAACTATATCTTCGATTAAAGCTTTAGCTTTTTCGGCGCCTCCACCTTCACCGGTTATATAAACCATGCCGTCTTCTTCTATATCAATCTCCACCCCGGTCAAATCTTTTATTTCATTTATTACTTTACCGCCCGTGCCAATAACCATCCCAATCTGCTCTGGCTTGATTTTGATGGAAATAATTCTTGGCGCTTTGGGCGACAACTCTTTTCTGGGGCTCTTTATTTCAGCCTCCATCACATCCAAAATTTTCATTCTCGCCACTTTAGCTTTTTCAAACGCTTCTTTGAGAATGGAGATGGGGATACCATCAACCTTGACGTCCATTTGGACCGCCGTCACCCCATCTCTTGTGCCCGCAACCTTAAAATCCATATCGCCATGCTCGTCTTCTGGACCTTGAATATCAGTTAAAATTTTGTATGACAAAATTTTATCCCGAGCGGATTTATCCTGAGCTTTGTCGAAGGGGTCGAGGGACATCATCAATCCTGAAGCAATACCGGCCACCGGTTTAGAAATAGGTACCCCAGCATCCATAAGAGCCAAGGTGGAAGCACAGACTGAACCCATAGAGGTGGAACCGTTTGATGAGAGCGCTTCAGATACGATACGAATTGTGTAGGGAAAAGTGTCTTTGTTCGGGATTACCGGGATTAAAGCTTTTTCTGCTAGAGCACCATGCCCAACCATCCTTCTATTTGTCACCCCTATTCTCCCTACCTCACCAGAAGAAAATGGGGGGAAATTGTAATGATGCATAAATCTTTTGTCAGTATGACTCTCCATACCATCTATAACCTGAGAGTCTCCCGGGGCGCCCAGAGTCAGTGCCGAAAGTATATGTGTCCCCCCTCTATAAAAGATGCCCGAGCCATGAAGCACGGAAGAAAGACCTCCGGCTTTAGCGAATAAATTTCGCAATTCATCAAAACCTCTACCATCTATACGTTTATTGTCGTCAATAGAAATTTTGTGAATAAAATCATTTATGGCTTCATGAAAAAGTTTTTTAGCAATTCTCTGGTCTGCTTCTGGTATATTTTCATTTAAATATTTAAACCATTCATCCTCTAAAGCGTATATCTTATGTTTGCCAGCCTCACCCAAAACGCTCGCCAACTTTGAAATTACTTGTATTTTAAAAGCTTCTTCTAAATTTTTGGGTACTTCTGTTTTCTTGACTTCTATTTTTTTCTTACCAACCTCTCCTATTATTTTTTCTTGAAATTTTTGTAACTTTTCTAATTCAATCTTAGCCCTTTCCAAAGCTTTTACGAGTATCTCTTCTGGAAGTTCGCTTGCCCCCACCTCAATCATATTTATAGTACCGTCTCTGCCACAAGCCATCATATCTAATTCAACACCCCCTTCTCTAATTTCGTAAGAAGGGTTTACTAAAAATTCTTCGCTACCTGCCTGCGCAGGTAGGTTTTTTAATTTACCGATTCTCACAGCGCTTACTGGGCCATTCCAAGGAATGTCGGAAACACCAAGAGCAAGCGAAGAAGCAATCACCCCCAAAACATCGGGGTCGTATTTATCAAGCGAGAGCACTGTCACCACCACTTGGATTTCATTTCTCAAATCACTGTCAAAAAGAGGCCGGATAGTCCTATCAACAATGCGCCCAGAAAGTATGGCTTCATCCGAAGGCCTGCCCTCTCTCCTCACAAATCGGGAACCTAAAATTTGCCCCGAGGCATAAAATCTTTCTTCGTATTCAACCGAGAGAGGAAAATACTCCAAATCTTTTTCTCCTTTAGACATAACTGCGGTAGCCAATACTACCGTGTCCCCTAGTCGCAATATCACCGAACCGTGCGCATTTTCAGCCAAATCTGTAAACTCTGCAATAAGTCTCTCCCCGCCAATCTCCAGCTCGTATTTTTTGGATTTCATATTATTAAAAAGATTTAAAAGCTATTTTATATATCCAATCATGGGGACCTATTGTAAGAAACATGACTGTCTTATTGAAACCAAATCTAAAAAGTACTCTGTAACTCTTATCAACTCTAAAACTCCAAAGTTGTTTTCCTTTTGGCTCTAATTTTTCAGTATTTAGCGATGGATAAAAAGGATTTTGTCTAAAAAATTTTTCTTGTTTCTCTGCTTTCTTCTGAATACTTATGGGCAAAAGCGAATATCTTTTAACAAACTCTTGAGTAACAACTACTTCAAACATTTTATTTACGAAGAAAAGCTAAACTTTTTATTTTTTGAACTCTACCAGCTTTAATATCTTTCTCTGCTCTATTTAGACTTTCTAAAAAATCTTGATTAAAAAAACCAAAATTGCCTGCGATTCTTTCAAATTTCTGTGCATCAAAACTAATAGTTACATTTTTTGACTTAGGTTCAGCTTGTTTTATTTTAAAAGTCATACTTGACATGAAACGATTATAGCAAATCTTCTTTCTATAATCAAATTTAATATTTTAGAAATTAAAATTTACTTCCTTGACTCAACAATAGAGAGGGCCACGTTTGGAGGCACAATGGCATAGTGGTCAAATTCAATGTTGGCGGAGCCACGGCCTTCAGTCATTGAGCGGAGAGTGGTAACATAACCAAAAAGTTCAGAGAGGGGCACCTTGGCTTTGACTACCTTGAGACCAGCACGATCATCCATACCCTCTATTAGTCCTCGCTTGGAAGATAGGTGTCCAGTAATATCACCCATAAATTTTTCAGGGACAACCACTTCCACTTTCATAATTGGCTCCAGAATAACTGGCCTTGCTTTTTTAGCGGCTTCCTGGAAAGCTTGGGAGGCGGCAATCTTGTAAGCGATTTCAGATGAGTCAACATCATGGTAAGAACCAAAAGTAAGCTCACAAGAGACATTGACCATTTTGTAGCCCGCTACAATGCCTCGCTCCATTGCTTCTTTCACCCCCTTTTCAACCGCTGGGATAAATTCGGCAGGGATAACACCACCCTTGATAGAATCAATAAATTCAAAATCTTCACTTCTGTGAATATTTTTTTGTTTCTTTTTATTTTCCACTTCTGGTTCCAAAGGTTTAATGTTTAGCTTGACGTGACCGTATTGACCTTTACCTCCAGTTTGTTTGATGTATTTGGTTTCCGCTTCAGCAGTGCCAGTGATAGTTTCTTTATAAGCCACTTGCGGAGCACCAACATTGGCTTCTACGCCAAATTCCCTCTTCATCCTATCTACAATAATATCCAAATGGAGCTCGCCCATACCAGAAATCACGGTCTCGCCCGTCTCAGAATCCCCCTTGATGCGGAAAGTCGGATCTTCATCTGAAAGTCTTTTTAAGGCCATACCCATTTTCTCTTGGTCTACTTTAGTTTTTGGTTCTATCCGCAAAGAGATAACTGGTTCTGGAAATATAATCTCTTCTAGAATAATAGGATTGTTTTCGTCACAAAAAGTGTGAGAGGTTTTGGCACTTTTAAGACCAACGGCAGCAGCGATTTCTCCGGCAAATACTTTTTTAACTTCTTCTCTCTGGTCAGCTTGGAGCCTCACAATACGACCCAATCTTTCTTTGTCTCCAGTGGTTGCATTATAAATATAGGAGCCAGATTCAATGGTCCCCGAATAAACCCTAAAGAACGTGAGTTGTCCCACAAATGGGTCGGCTTGAAGTTTGAAGGCGAGGGCCGAAAAAGGCTCTTTATCATCCGGATGTCTCTCTATCTCTTCGCCACTTCTTGGATCAATACCCTTGATGGCTGGCATATCCAAAGGTGAGGGAAGAAAATCAACCACCGCATCCAAAACCAGTTGAACTCCTTTGTTTTTTAAGGCTGAACCGCAAAAAACAGGAAATATTTTGTTGGCAATAACGGCCTGACGCAAAATCTTTTTCAAATCGGCTACAGCAATTTCTTCACCAGCCAAATATTTATTCATCATCTCTTCATCATTTTCTACAATTCTTTCTACAAGTTCAGCTCGGTATTTTAAAGCGTCTGCTTTTAGATTTTCTGGTATTTCTCCTTCTATTACATCCCCACCAAGCTGACCTTCAAATTTATAGGCCTTCATTTTTAGTAAATCAATCTCACCTTCGTGCTTGTCTTCTTCACCTATTGGTATCTGCATACGCACCGCTTTTTTAGAAAGCCTACTTAAAATAGATTGGTAAGATTTTTCAAAGTTAGCGCCAGTTCGATCCAACTTGTTTATAAAACAAAGTCTGGGTACTTGCGCCTCTTCGGCATATCGCCAGTTGGTTTCTGATTGTGGTTCTACCCCAGCCACTCCATCAAATACACAAACTGCCGCGTCCAACACCCGCATTGATCTTTTCACTTCTACCGTGAAATCAATGTGTCCCGGAGTATCTATAATATTAAAACGACATTTGTTATCTTTGTTTTTTCGCTCTTCCACACTCAAATATGTTGGCGCCCAAAAACAAGTGATGGCGGCGGCGGTAATAGTAATGCCGCGCTCACGCTCCTGTTCCATCCAGTCGGTAGTAGTCTCTCCTTCGTGCACCTCACCTATTTTGTGTTGGCTACCAGTGTAATACAAAATGCACTCGGAGACAGTAGTCTTGCCAGCATCAATGTGGGCTATAATCCCAAAATTTCTAACTCTCTCTAATGGATAATCGCGATTCATGTAAATTATAAATTAGACCAGCCTTCGCCCTGAAATATTTGAAGGGCTTCGGCTTGGCGAAGCAAATAAAAAATCCCCTTAGGAACATTCAAAATATACACTAATATATAATAAATTGCAAAATAGACCCCCAGATGTTAGATTCAAACCAGAAGGAGAACTTTATGGGACCATTTGACCCAAACGCTTTAACCCCCGAAATGAAGATTTTCGTCACCCTCGGAGAATTCCACCGCACCCACAATACTGCTTATGTTATCCTTGGAAAAATGTATGGTAATGATTTGTCCACGTGGACACCATGGGAACTGGCAGAGGATCTAGCAAAACTTCGTGCGGCCCAAAGATTGACAGATGCAGAAACAGGAGATGATGATGGCGGAACGGACTACCGGAGAGAAATTCAATTGCTCCAGAAGGAAATTGAGCGGCGGAAGAAATAATCCCGCCACAACACCAAGTATTGAGCTCCGAGATTTCGGAGCTTCTTTTTTTGTAAAATTCAGAAATATACACCAACTCTCTTATAAATTGCAAAAAGTGGATAACTCTTGACAAGAGATTGGATGGGGGTAGTATGTCATTAGCTCCCTCGGATCCAAAGGCTGGGAACTCGTTTTGGGTGAGCGAGTTGAAACGATGGACCTGTAACATTGGACGCCACAAGTGTCCACAAACCCTAGATGTTGGGGTTCAAACTGGTTCTAAGGTACGGGAAAGAGCTAGCCACTGGTATGCATACTGGTGGCTTTATTTTTGTATAAAAATTACCAAGCGAAGTGAGCAAAGGCCTTGTTGGCTTCGGCCATTTTTGTAGATTTTATATAGATATCACTTACACACATTACTGACGGTCGTCTATAATCTGTGTATATCCAAAAATTAAATAATATCTATTTTTTATTAAGTCCAAAGTATTTTTTTACTTCTTCGTCATTTTCCAATGCTTCTACAATCATATATAAGACATTCTCCTCTGTTTCGGTTTCAGTTTTTAAAAGAGATATTATATTTTCACAACTATATGGATAAACCCAGACACTGTCTTGCAATCTCATAAACCCGATTGAGATGAGAGCTTGACGAATATTTGTTCTGTCAAATCTCCTACTTTCAGGAATATCAAAAATAAGTACTCGCCATTTTCCATCCCATTTTTTATTTTTATTTAATTTCCTATTATCCCCCAGAGACAAGTATCTGAACAAATATCTTTTTCCTCCTTGTGTTATTTTCAGTTGCCCATTTTTGTTTTCAAGTAAACCTCTTTCAATAAGAACATCTCTGGATCTTTTTATTGATTCAATTTGCCTTGGGTGTACAATGAAACCCATTTTTTTCATAGCCACCAAAACATTTGGGGCAATCATTCCAATACCAATAATTCCAGCCAGTTTTACTATTTCCAAAATAACTTTTTGTATATTTGCCTTTTTAACCTTTTTCTCCAAATTCATCTTGCCCTTATTATAATACACAAATGAATGACGGTCGTCAGTAATCTGTGTATTGTTAAAAAGTAAAAAATTTATGAAGTTTGGGGAGAGGAAATGGATTGAAAAAATCAATTTTTATGCAAACAAAAAGCCGAGGCTTTTTGTTCCACGGCTTACATTCTTTCCCAAGCTTTTTTTGCCCCACCAATCAAATCCTTGAACTCTTCGAATAATGAGATGGCTCGAGCAGTAGTAAGTACGTCAGCGTCTCCCAATTGCCCAAATTTGTTGACATCAATCATGAATTGAAAAGCGATTTCTTCTAACAATGCTCTGTATTTCTCATCCACCCTATTACAGAAATCCTCATTAAAGCCATGAAGACTGTTGTGGGTGATGAACCAACTAGCCAGACTACGAAATTCGCCAATGGTTTTATCCATTACTTGCCCTCCGTTTAAGGGTACTACACCCTTTCAATGTTTAATTCAATAGATTACCAAGCAAAATGGGCAAAAGCTTTGTTGGCCTCGGCCATTTTGTGGACGTTTTCGCGTTTTTTAATAGCCTCGCCTTCGTTTTTAGAAGCCATTATTATTTCTTCAGAAAGTTTTTCGGCCATAGGTTTGCCTTTTTTATTCTTTGCAGCGTCTATTATCCATTTCATTGAAAGATAGGTTCGTCTCTCCGGCCTCACCTCTCTTGGCACCTGATAATTAGCGCCCCCAACCCTGCGAGAACGCACCTCCATAGTAGGCCCAGCATTTTTCAAAGCGGTATCAAAAACTTCCATCGGATTTTCTACTTTAGCTTTTTCCTTGATTAAATCAAAAGCTGTATAAACTATTTTTCGGGCGGTATTTTTTTTACCTTCTTGCATCACATAGTTAATAAACTTCTCTACTTTTTGAGAATTAAAAATTATATCCGGCCCTGCTATATTTCTGTTTTTAACTGCGCCTCTCATATTTTTGTTTGTTTTTTTCCTTCCCCCCCCCTCTCTTAAAGTAAGAGAGGGGTTAGGGGTGAGTTATTTATTATTTGTTATCTTTGGGTCTTTTAACACCATAACTTGATCTAGAAGTCCTCCTTTTATCTACCCCTTGAGCGTCCAGACGTCCTCTCACTATGGTATAGCGCACCCCAATATCCTTTACTCTTCCGCCACGAAGCATTACCACTGAATGTTCTTGCAGATTGTGTCCAATACCCGGTATATAAGCGGTTACTTCCATGCCATTGGTCAAGCGAACTCTGGCGATCTTTCTAATAGCTGAGTTGGGTTTCCTTGGTGTTTTGGTTGTCACTTTGACACAAACCCCCCTCTTAAAAGGTGACGGATAGTAGATTGGTCTGTTTTTAATACTATTGAAACCGCGCGCCAAAGCTACCGCCTTTGATTTGGCGTGTAGAGATTTTCTTTTTTTCTTTATGAGTTGGTTTATAGTCGGCATATAAAATCCGCTTTCGCGGACAATACTAATCTAATATAAAGCAAGGAAATTTGCAAGTTAGATGGGAAATCCCGTGAGCAGGGTAAACAAAAAGCTCACTAGAGGACTCATTACCTGCCAGAGAAAAAAAATAAATATGATGATAAAAATAAGACCAAATTTTTCAAAAGACTCTCTTACGCCTTGCCACTTGTAAGGCAGAAGCGCAAAAAGTATTTTAGAGCCATCAAGGGGCGGGATAGGTATGAGATTAAATATGGCCAAAGTGATATTTATCATAACTACAAAGCTGGCCAAACTTAAAAATGCTGGGTTCATGAGTCCATATCCAGACATCAATCTTATAATGAGTCCAAAGATAATTGCCAAAGAAACATTTGAAAGGGGGCCCGCTATCGCCACTATCGCTTCGCCCGCTCGCACAGGCATGCCCCATTTCTCTGGTCTCAAATTATAAGGATTAAATGGTACCGGCTTAGCCCAACCGATAATAAAACCTCCAGCAAAATATCCAAGCAAAGGAACGACAACTGAACCCATGGGGTCAAGGTGAGATAGCGGATTAAGGGTCAGACGACCTTCATATTTGGCGGTAGAATCACCCAAAGCCAAAGCTGCGTAGCCGTGTGAGACTTCATGCACTACCACCGACATTATTAAAATGATAATTATAAATAAGAAATCCATACTGATTTGCGCCTATTAGATCTTTATGTTAGCATACTTATCACTATGGCAAAAAGTTGTGCAGTAACAGGAAAATCATCACAAGTAAGCGGATCCTATTCAAACAGGACCCGCGCTACCCAATTCAACCCTTGTGGTAACTCAAGGAAGTTTGCTAATTTACAGAAAAAGAAAGTCTTTGTGCCAGAACTTAACAAATCTTTTAATCTCACCCTTTCCACCAAAGCCATCAAAACTATCCAAAAAAACGGCGCCTACGCCACTTTGAAAAAAGCCGGGGTTATTTAACTTCCAAATCCACCCCATCGCTCTTAAAAACAATTCTGCCTTCTGTATCGGTGCGGAGGATTTTTATGTTTAGTTTATTAAAGAGGTCTACCACCTCTTGGTGCGGGTGACCATATCTATTATCCTTCCCTGCAGAGATAACTACATACTCTGGGTTAACAGCTCTTACAAAATTATCCGAACTAGAAGTTTTTGAACCATGGTGCCCTGCTTTTAATACATCGCTTTGGAGAGTCAAGGGCGTTCCTTTTGGGGCATCTGTCAAGGAACGTCCTTGACTCCCTAAAGAGACTAAATATTGTTCAATCGCTTTAGGCGAATCACCAGTAAGGAGAAACTCATTTTCTCCATAAACTAATCTGGTAACAATAGAAGAGGTGTTTGTCTCCATTCCGCTCGGATCTCTATCTGGAAAAAAAATTTGCAAAACAGCCCCATCTCCCAAATCAACCATCATTCCTCTTTTTGCTATTATCTTTTTGATATCAGCCTTATCATTATTAACTATTTTCTCCAACTCTTCATATGACGAAGAGGGTCCAGCTACTCCCGTTTCCAGAAAAAGACTCACTTTGTATTTTTTAAAAACATCTGGCAACCCACCAACATGATCTTGGTCTGCGTGTGTTGCTAAGACCACATCAACAGAACGATCATAAAATGGCATTACTTTTGATAATTCCCGAAGTATTGATTTGCCCGGCCCCCCATCGATAAGTATTTGATTGCCACTTGGTGCCTCAATAAATATAGCGTCCCCTTGACCAATATTTAAGAAAGCGACAGTTAAAATACCCTTTCTTTCTTCACGGAAAGCGACATAAAAAGAAAAAATGGCCAAAAACAACAAAACAATCATGGCGACCAATTTTAATTTACGAGTTCTCATTATTTAAATGATATAATAATGGATGACTATTAACTAATATAAAAATATGAAGCAATTTGAAGAAAAAAAGTTTAATATAGGAAAATTAAAAGGTATTTCAGAAAAAAATATAGAAGAGCATTTAAAGCTCTATGCTGGGTATGTAAAGCACAGTAATTTAATTTTAGAAAAAATAGAAGAGATGATGGTAGATTCAGAGAAAAATGCTTATGCCTTAGGAGAAGTCCAAAGAAGATTTGGTTTTGAATACAATGGTATGAGAAATCATGAAGTTTATTTTGAATCTCTTTCAGGTGGAGTAAAAGATTTGGAAGAAACAAGTGAGCTTAAGAAACAAATAGAAAATGATTTTGGATCTTTTGAGGCATGGTTAAATAAATTTAAAGCAATTGCACTCACTCGTGGCATAGGCTGGGCAATGCTCTACTATGATAAAAAAGAAAAAAGGTTACTTAATGCATGGGTTGATGAGCAACACTTAGGACAACTGCAAGACTGCGCCCTCTTACTCGGACTTGATATGTGGGAGCATTCATTCATCGCAGACTACCAACCTTCTGGAAAAAAGAATTATATTGAAGACTTTTTTGAAAATTTAAACTGGCAAGTTATTGAGGAAAATTTTTCTTTAACTTCATAAACAAAAAACCATAAGCTAGGTACCAGATAAAAATTATTGAAAAAGGAATGCTACCAGTCTGGAGAGTGGCGAGAGGAATGCGAGCAGAGAGTTCTACAGTGGTAATCATTATTTGAGTGAGAAGGTATGAGAGGATACCAAACGGCCAAGATAAAATTTGACCAAGAACAGAGGGAATGATTCCCAAAGTGCCAGTTAGAGCCCCTAGAGCCATCACCCATGGTACTAGTGGCAAAATAAGTGGATTAACCACAAAAGAAATCAAGGAAATAAAACCTGACATCTTAACAAGCAAGGGGAGGACAAAAAACTGGACAGCTAAAGTACTTGCGACAATTTCTCGAAAGCCAAATTTTATTGGTATAAATTTACTGAATTTACTTTTTGATATGAAGTAAAAGATATGCGGAGAAAATAATATCAAACCCAATGTAGCCATAAAAGAGAGCTGGAAAGATGGGTCTGAAAAGAGAATTAAAGGATTCCAAATGAGCATAAGGAGTCCAGCTATAAAAAGCCAGCGCAAAGCGTCCGCGGGTCTCCCTAAAAATCTGGCAAGTAAGGCGATTATAGCCATAATACAAGCGCGAATAACCGTAGCCCCCAAACCAACCATCATGGCAAATAAAATTATAAAAATGGCACTTAATATAAAACTTAATTTTCTTCTGTTTAAAAAAGAAGTTAAATAGAAAATGCCAATAGCAATAATGGTTATATTGTAACCGGAAAGAACTACGATATGAACAAGTCCAACTTTTCTAAAGTCTTGGAGTAACTCTTGCCCCAAAGATTGTTTGGTGCCAAAAATAACTCCGCTTAAAAGTGACGAGTTTGGTTCCGGCACTATGGCAGAAATATTTTTAATAAAAATATTTTTTAGAGCATACAAAGAAGAGATAACTGCTTGCCCTGAATTTATTGATGGATTACTTTCTAATTTTTTAATTTCAGGGCGATAAATTAAAAAGTGGATTTTGTCTTTTGATAAGTATGAAATATAGTCAAATTCTGTGCCGTTTCCCGAATCGAAGTTTTCAGGCAGTTGTAATTTGCCAGAAACTTTTATTTTGTCTCCATATTTAAATTCGGGGAAGCGATTGGCAACTAATAAAATCTGAGAGTCAAAATTCTTTGAGTGGGTGTCATCAGAAAAAGAATTTTGACTCACGGAAACTGTGTAACGTGTTGAATCATCCCTCACATCAGCCTCTTCGGAGATAGTCGCTTCGAAAGAAATTTTTTCTCCGACAAATTTAGAAAGGTGTGGATCAGGAGAAACGTCTACAAAAGTCATTCTTAAAATTCCCAGAGAAAAAGCAATACCAATTATAAAAATAATTTTTCCAAGAAAGGCATCCTCTTTTTTAAAATAAAAAAACAAAACTAAAGAAATCAGAAATACCAAAACTCCAACACTCCATCCACCACCCAAAACAGATTCAAAAACTATTCCTAAAATAAATGAAACGACAAATTGATATATCATACTTCTTAAAACCCCACCCCTCGCCCCGCGTGACCCTCCCCTTGTTCAGGGGAGGGAAAAAAGAAAAAACACAAGAATTGCTAAATTATTAACTATGGTTCCCCTCTCCTATTCTAGGAGAGGGGTAAGGGGTGAGGTCGTTATGAAACTTATAACCATCTCTGGAACCGTTATAAAGCTTTATATTTTCCCTATCAGCAAAACTTGTGGCGATCTCATCACACCTATCATTAAATTCGTGACCAGAGTGACCTAAAACCTTTTTCCATTCCACACTTCTTTTTTCTGTCTCCACCAAAAGTTTTTGCCACAGATCTTTATTTAAAACTTCTCTTTTATCTTTGGTCCGCCAATTATTTTTTTGCCAATTTTTGATCCAAACAGTAATCCCATTTATTAAATATTCTGAATCAGAATAAATTTCTACCCCATTTCTTTCTGGGATATTTTGAAGTGCCACAATCGCCGCCATCATTTCCATTCTATTATTTGTCGTCCCCTCTTCCCTTCCCCCCATCTCTTTTACCCAGATTCTAGATTCTAGATTCTTATTACTTATTATTATTGCCCCCCATCCTCCCGGCCCAGGATTACCCCTAGACGACCCATCTGTATAAATAATTATTTTATTCATAAAATTATTTCTTGCCTTTACTTCTATCTCTAAAACCCATTGGTTCTTTATTTTCGTTAACCGGAGGATTGAGCATTTGATTAATGATACTAATTATTGATTGGATTTTTTTATTTTGACCTTTTTGTTCTCTTTTTATTTTATCAATTTCCAAAATTAAATCTTTATGGGTAGCCAAAAGTTCGCGAAGTTTTATGAAAGCTTTTACAATTGCAATATTTATCTGAACTGCCCTTTTGCTATTTAACACCGAGGAGAGCATGGCGACACCATGTTCAGTAAAAACATATGGGAAATATCTTCTACCCCCATACCCAGAACTTGAGGTGCCAATTTGGAACCTCAAGTTTTGTGATTCTTTTTCTGTAAGTTGAAACATAAAATCAACAGGAAAACGATCTTTGTTACGCTTTACGGCTCTGTTAAAAAACTTGGTTTCTATTTCGTAGAGCTTTGCCAAATCACTATCAAACATTACTTTAGTACCTCTCACTAAATATATCTTTCTTTCAATAATTTCTGTCGGCACTATAGCCAAATTTTTTCTCATGAAACTATTTTAGCATATAAAGAAATCCACGATGCGTAGGCGAATCTCTCGGCGACCACCAAAATCTGATTTTTCAACACTGGCTACCAGATTGGTTTTGATACCTTCTTTCAGGGCGTCGCCAAATTGATCAGGTGAGGCAAAAAATGAAATAGCTCTGATGCTAGACGAGCCATCACGTAAATTTATAGAAAGATGTTCTTTAGCTTTGCCAAATCTATTTATTTTTTCTGGCAAAATATCTCTAAAGATAAACAGCGGCTTTTCGTTGCCGACCCCAAAAGGCGCTAATTTTAAAATTTCGTTTACAGATTTTTCTGTAATATTTTCTAGTTTTAATTCGGCATCAACTAAAATCTCTAAATCACCATTTACAATATGTGTTGAGGCTTCTACCAGAGCATCTTCAAGGGTGTGGATTTTTTCAAACAAAACCGAAAATCCGCCAGATAATTTATGTCCCCCAAATTCAATAAAAGAATCCTTGGCTCTCTCCATGAGACTCACCAAATTGGTGGTGCCATCTGACCGACAGGATCCCTTAAACACATCTCCGACTCCGCTTGTAGAAACTTCGGTAGATGCGCGACCCCAAAGAAACACTGGCCTGTTATATTCGTCTGCAATTGAATTGGCAACAAGTCCCAAAAGACTAGGCTTCCAGTCTGGGTTGCCCAAAACAATGAGTTGCTTTTCTCCCTCATTTTCAAATTTTTCTTTTATTTTTTTATTGGCTTCTTTGACCATGCTAGCAACCACACCCTTTCTTTCATTATTTATATTATCTAAATGTTTGGCGCAAATATCTGCCTCTGTTAAATCCAAAACGGTCAAAAGTTTAAACGCATCCCGCGGATGACCCATCCGAGAAGCGGCATTGATCCGAGGAGTAACCATAAACGAGATATCATCTTCGGTAATATTGTCTTTATTTATTTTTAAGTTAGACAAAAGTCTTTGCAAACCAGGTCTCCTGCTTTTTCTCAAAACTGAAAGGCCGAAGTGGGCGAGCACTCTATTTTCTCCAGTAAGTGGCACCATGTCCGACAAAGTGGCAAGTCCCACCAAGTCCAGAAGCCATTTTTCTTTGCCTTGAGGCAATTCGAAAGGTTGGCCATCTTTTATAAAATCTCTTTTTGTTTGAAGTAGAGCCTCAATCAGTTTCCAAATAACTCCAGTACCACAAAGTATTTGCTCCGGATATTTTGAATCTTTCCTTTTTGGATTGATTACCGCATACGCCTTAGGTAATCCATCGGACTGCTCGTGGTGATCGGTTATAATTACTTCCATTCCAAGTTTTTTGGCATGCAAAATTTCTTTGTGATCTCTAATACCACAATCAACACTGATCAAAAGTTTAACCTTGTCTTTAGCTAACTCTTCAAGCCCTTCGCTATTAAGACCATAGCCTTCAATGTGTCTGTCTGGAATATAATTTATAAAATTATTAAAACCGACAAGTTTAAAAAAATCGTGGAGCAGAGCTCCCCCGGGAATACCGTCCGCATCATAATCGCTCCAAATACCCACTCTCTCGTTATTTAGAATTGCCAATAAAATCCTGTCCACCGCTTTTTTCATATCAGGCAAAAGAAATGGGTCATGCAAATGATTTACAAAGTCAGGCGCAAGGAAGATTTCGGCCTCTTTTTTGGTTTTTATACCCCTGTTATATAGAAGTTGGGCAGTTAAGACATTTTGACCACTTAATTCTTCCTCCGCTTTCTTTGAGATTTTTCCCCTTATAGAGTATTTCTTGGACATAAAAAAGATGATATCATAGGACAATGGATAACTGTATTTTTTGTAAAATAGCAAACAAAGAAATCCCGGCCCACATTATTTATGAGGATGATGATTTTATAGCTTTTCTTGATATTAATCCTCAATCTCCGGGCCACTCCCAAATAATACCCAAGAAACATTACAGGTGGGTTTGGGACGTTCCAAACGCCGGAAACTATTTTGAAGTGGTAAAGAAAGTCGCTCTAGCTCAAAAAAGGGCCTTTAAAACCCAATGGATTTTATCAAAAGTGGTCGGCGAAGACGTAGAACACGCTCATATTTGGGTCTACCCCGCCATCAAAGGCAACCTCAAAGATTTTGAAGGAAATAGAAACAAAATTATAGAGAATTTATAGTAAATAAAAAAACAAAAATACTATTCTTGCGTTAGGTCAACAAGGTTAAGGCTCTTGGAACAGTATTTTTGTTTTTTATTTCAAGGCTTCAATTCCGGGAAGGGTTCCGTTTGCAAGGAAGTCGAGCATCGCGCCACCAGCGAGAGAAATAAAGTAAAACTTATCTTTCATATTTAACTCATCTATCACATTTTCTGTATCCCCTCCACCAACTATTACTTTAGCATAAGAGTCGGCTAACACTCTGGCGAGAGTGAGGGTGCCCTCTTTATAACCCACCTCATAATTTCCCAAAGGCCCATTCCATAAAACAAATTTAGCTTTTTTTATTTTTTCACCCAACATCTCCAGGGTTTCAGTATTTGCATCAAGCAAAGCAATGTCACCAACAGGAAAAATTATTTTGGGATTGAGAGCAAGTGGCAGAGCCTTGGCCTTAACGGCCAAAGCACCGCCTATAAAAATCTCATCTGCAATATTTAAAAACTTTTCTACCAAAGGAAGTTTGGTTTCAAACTTCACCCCACCTAATATAAAAAGAAATGGGTGTTCTGGATTAAAAGCTTCTCCTAATTTTTTAAATTCTTCCAAAAAATGAAATCCGGCAAAATGTGGTAAAAACTTTGGTATTCCGACAATAGAGGCATGCGCTCGGTGTGAAGTGGAGAATGCTTCATTTATATAAATATCAGCAAATTCCGCGAGTTGTTTTACAAAAATTTCATCATTTTCCTTTTCCGCCCAAAATCTTAAATTTTCAAAGACAGCCACTTCCCCATTTTTCAAATTTTCTAAAACTTTTTTCCCATCTTCCGACGAAGTGTTCCAAGGATCCCGCACAAACTTCAATTGCGTATTTGGGAAAAAATTTGCCGCTTCTTTTACAACAATTTCAAGCGAATCTGTGCCGTCACCAAAATGACTCATTACTATTACCTTGGCTCCCTTGTTAAGAGCAAAATTTATGGTTGGCAAAGTCACTTCTATTCTGGAAGTATCGAGCACTCTTAGACTACGCTCGGGATTCCCCTCGGAGTATCCGACGGGGACATTCCAGTCTGTCCTCACCAAAACAATTGTCCCCTCTACTATATCCGCATCTTCAATTGATTTCATCCCGTTAGTGAAAAATGGCATTGTTTTTGGAAAGTGCCATTTTTATATATTAAATATTAATAATCTACTTACTGAATATAACATTTCTAATCTAAATGCAAAAACTTTCCTATGCCATTTTCTACTACGGGATTCATCATGCTTTATTTAACCGTCACACTCAAACCCAAACCAGAAACTACTTTTTTGAGAAAACCGAGGGTGGGGTTGGTCCTGCCGGATTCAAAGCGTGCCAAAGCTGATTGTTTAACACCAATTTTTTCCGCTAATTCTCTTTGAGTAAGGTTTTTTTGGGCTCTTGCCCTTATTATTGCTTTAAAAATTTCTCTTTCAAAACTTGTTTCTTCATAATATTTACGAAAAGATGGCTTTTTTAAAAGCTTTTTTTTGAAATCTTCGTGAGAAATTAGTTTTATTTTTTTATATGTGTTTTCCATAAAATCTATGATAACATACGTGTTATAATTGTTCAACTACCTTTTTTATTTTTCTAGCAAATTCTATTTCTCTTTTTGGTGTCTTTCGGGTTTTCTTGATTATTCCATGTAACAAATAGATCGTATCTTTATGAAAACAATAAAATACTCTTATGTTAACGGAACCAACCAGTCTTAATTCAAAGAGCCCCTTGCCAAAACTTTTTGAATTAAGAGTGTTGAGTAAACCATTCTTTTCTTCTAAAACATCAACCAAAGAAACAATTTTGTCTACTAAATCGTTGCTCAGAGATTCTATAAATTTTGTGACCTTGGGTAAATAGGATACTTTCATTTTATATTATTTTATCTTATCAGATTCCTCCATTTTTACCGACTCGAGTTTAATCCGATCCTGTTTCTAATTTTTATTTTTCCTCCATACACAGATTACTGACGACCGTCTAGGATGTGTGTATTGAAAATCAATATAAAATAAAAATTGAGGAATAGGTTATCTTTTCATATCTGTGGCTTTTAAGATGGCTGAAAATTGTTTGGGGACGAGAGAAGCGTGGCCGACGAGGAAGCCGTCAACATTGCCGATACGGACAATTTCGGAAACATTTTCCGCTTCAACAGAGGCCCCGTAAAGAATTTTTGATCCCAAAGCAATATCTCTACCGAAAAGTTCACCTATAATTTTTTTAATAAATAAAACTGTCTCATGAATATCGGTAGGGCTCATGGCATCGAGGTATGATTTACCAATCGCCCAAATGGGCTCGTAGGCAATCGTAATGCCGACCAAATATTTTTTTTGCAGACCAAAGAGAGACTCTTTTATTTGATTTTTTATAAATTCCAAATGATTGCCATCTTTATCTCTTTCTTTTTCTCCTACACAGAGTATGGGTGTTAAATCTGCATCAAATGCAGTCTGCATTTTTTTTCTGATCATTTCATTGCTCTCCCCCATCGCCCTTCTTTCAGAATGGCCAATAATAGAAAAGCTTGCTCCCAAGCTTTTTACCATATAAGCGCTTACCTCTCCGGTAAAAGCACCTTTTATTTCACTTGAAATATTTTGAACGCCCAAAAACATATTTTTTGGATAATTTAATTTTAAGAGTGGATGTAGAAATGGAAAAGGTGGACATAAACAAACGTCTGTATTTTTCAAACTCTTTGCCGTCAGCCTAGTATTATTAAATATTTCTTTAGCTATGTCTAACATCTCCGGGTTCATTTTCCAATTAGCCACAACTATATTACGCTTTTTCATGCTTCCATTATACCTCAAATTTCCTCCCAAGAAAGAATCTCATATTGGTCAGAAGTTAGGGGGAAAGACGGGGGTGGGCTATATAGTAAGTTTGCATCATAAATTATATTCCTTATTTGATAACCGGTACCATCATTATAAGAGAAACCATATCTCTGATAAGTGGCGATCATGCCGTAGAGAGTAATTTCGTTTCGTAAGTGATATGGAGAACATCTATCATTTCCACCCGTAGGTGGCCTGTAGTAGTATCTCCCAACGCGACCATTTTGAGCAATCATCGCAGCATCAATACGCAAGTCATTTTCACTAACCAAACCAGCATTGATGTTGTTTTGGGCAACAAGAGCCAGAACGTCGGTACCGTCGTAATTGGTGTATAAAAGATCATTGTTGACAGTTATTGATTTTCTTTGAGCTGGATTATCTGGAAAACGGCCAGCGGCTATCGTAAGTCTTGCTCCATTTATCTGTCCATTAACCCAAACATTATCTTCCACAAAGATAAGACCATTTGAAGGAAACCCGTAATTACCTAAGAAAACTTCCCCCCCAACTGAACGAATACTCCAAGTCCCCCACCCTTGTTGTCCGATCACAAGGGTACAACCATTAGGAGTTGGCTCAAGATTATTAACAACATAAACATCAAAAGTATCATCTGTTTTCAAAACTAAATGATACCCCTGAGATCCAGATGCTGCGAAATAGTGACCATTTGCTTGGGCATCTGATTTTATATTTGCCAAATTTCCTGTCAAGCCTACAAAATCAATAACTGGCACCGGGAATTGTCTTCCCACTTCAAAAACATCCGTACGTGACATAACTGAGTTTGGTGAGGCTTCAAGTGGACGAAAATTTTCATTAATACCAGAATCTGGTGGGATATTTACATGGGTATGCACACCAAATTCATCATTGTTTTCATGATCGGGATCATTATATAAAGCAAGCGAGCTAGTGATAATGTTGTGAGCCAAACCGTCAAAATGAATACCCTGATTTGAGTGAACTGGACCAAAGACTTCTGTTCCTTCGCCAAAACGCATCACATCATTGGCGGCTACGGCATATTTTGCGAGCGATGGTATGGCCATCTCTACTCTAATTTTTCTTGAGATAGTAGAGCTTGCCAGAGTACCAGTAGATTCAATCCTCACCTTGGTGGAACCAATGATCGGCGGAGTAATATCTAAAACAAACTCACCCACAACATTTCCATCTTTGTCTCTTACTTCGTGGACGTATGGACCGGGGAGCCCAGTACCATCTTGATAATCACTTTGGCTATGGGCCAGATGCCACCTGTAATAATCAATGCCAGATTCGGCAAGTTGGATGGCCTTTTCTCTCGTTATGAGCTGTCTATTTGCTTCTATGGTTATTTGAGTCCATTTAATAATACTTCCAATAACCACCAAAGCAACGGAAGAAAATATGATGATCGGCACCAAAAGTCCACCTTTGTTTTTTAAATTTAAATTTTTCATTATAAATTATCTTTGAGATTACGTAAAAATACCTGACTTTCAACAATAAGAGGACCTAAAGATTTGTTTGGGTCTTCTTCTATTTTTAAGGTAACACGAACTAATCTTATTTGGGTGATTTGAACCGGTTGTACCAAGGAAGTACTGGTACCGGCGTAGCTAGAATCAAAGTATTCAAATATTGGTGTAGTTTCATTGTTTATAGCTCGAATCAAAGTAATCACTTGTTCATTTGCTGGATTATAAGTAAGTGGTGAGTCAGAAGGCTTTATTACTCCCCTTTTTAATTCTGGGCCAGAAAGAAAATACCTTATTTGTTCTTTATAAGCATCAGTATCAATATTTGCAAAAAATGTGATGGTGGAAGTACCAGCCAAAGTGATCGGATACGAACCTAAGCTAGAAGGAGAAGCGCTTCTAAGTTCTTTGACTATGTTTTTGAGTACCCGCCTAGCGTCTGTCTGAGCACTTAGATTCTTTTGGGCATTTGAATTAAAAGAAAAAATACTATTACCAAAATTAAAAACTGTAATAAATATGGCAGACGCAATGGCAACTGCTACCACGATCTCAACTAAACTAAAAGCTTTTTCGTTAAAAATTCTCATTATGGTGATAATGATACATCTTGATTAACCCAACTGGAATTTACCGAAACTGGATTAATAATTTGAGTTGTGTAACCTGTTGCCTGCACTTCCAAGGTATAATCTTGTGGTTCAGTCAAATTTGAAAACAAAACTTGACCCGGAGGAATACAAAAAGAAGAAAAAGAAATCACAAAATCAGAAACATTTGGCGAAAAGGAATCATCAATAGTACTTAGAAATATTTTGTATCTTATATACCTGTCTCCGTTGTGTATGGGATTAATGTTGTTGTTTGTAATAGTATAAAAATTATTGCTAAAATTTCCAACTGTACCATCTGGGCCCAAAAAATCCCAAGTTGTGGTAGCGGTATTATCTTCTGATGTGGCAATCAAAAATCTGACAGAATTTAAACCAGCAAGGGGGGGTTGGTCTGTGGGCAAAATATCTACTCTACTCCAATTAGAAGAGGTGCCTGTATCAAAAATTGAGGATGTAAGTTCACCACTTGGAACAAAATTGCCCAAAGATTCTAAAAGTTTTAATTCCCCCGCTGGATTATTTATTTCCACATTACCATCAGAAGAAAAGAAGGAAGATGCATCGGTAAAGTTCAGCTGACCAGAGCCACCCGACCAATCAGTCTGCCTTAAATACCCTTGATCTGTCACCAAAGTTTGACTACCAATAGAGACACTGGCCCCAGAGATAGGTAGGCCAGTAGAACCATCTTTTACATTTACGAGAATAAAAGCCGGACTATCATTGGTCATTATTAAGTCAACATTTTGGCTAGAATTTGGCAGAATAGAAATAGGAGATATTGGATTGGTGCCAGCTAGATAAAACCCTGGAGAGGTGGTAAACGAGTAAACATCCCACTCTACATTTGCAATATTCTTGATTCCTAATGCATCGGTACTTGGGTTTGATAGTGACCATTTATAAACATCTGGAGCGGTAGCAACCAATTTTGTGCCACTTATGGCAAACGGCACATCTGGAACCGGCAAACAGGTATTGGTAATTGTCCGCAAACTAATATCGCTAACCCGATCAATAACGAAAGATATCTGGGTCACTTGCTGTAAAAGCACAGTGGCCTCTGGCTTCAGGGGGTTTGGATAAGTAGTAGTAGCGTAAGTCCTGTCGGTGGTAAATCCATTTTTACTTACCGTTATCTTGTAAGAATTTTGAGCCGGAGGAGCATCCACTATGGCCAAAAGACCATCGTTATCTGTAGTCTCGTTGATGTCAACTCCCAGAGAAGCATTTTCTATATGAACATTGGCGAGAGGTAGCGGATCACCATTGGCATTAAATACTTTTATAAATAAAGCTCCATTGGTTGAAGCTGTTTCAAGATTTTTGGGAGAAATATTAGAAACAGCTGAAAAATCCAACGGGTTTTTACACGAATTGCAGGAAATACTAATCTGAACCATTTTATAATCTGCCGGAGAAAGATCGTTGGGTAAGCTTCCAATAATCCCATCAAACGAGTCATCTATATTACGAATAACTCTGGTTATATCAAATTCTCTACCATCTTTGACAACAGTAGAAGTGGCTAAAAGCACTCCGTTTGGGATACCTCCTTGTAAACCAACATCTCCATATGTGAGGTTGCGGATAAGTTCAAATTCACTATTTATTAAATCTATTGCGCTTACCTTGTCGCGAGAAGCGGATATCAAAGAAGTAATTGATATAAAACTTTGATAAATAGAAATTGCCACCGTAGCAAAAATCGCCGAGGCCACTACCACTTCAACCAAAGAAAATCCTCTATTAATTTTCATATTTATTAAATTCTCAATTTAATCTTATTTTATCGCATCAACCAGAGAATAGGTGGGGAGCATCATAGCAATAGCGAAGACACCGACAACAATACCAATAAGGATCATAAGGAATGGTTCTATAATGGTAGAGAGGTCTTTGGTTTTTTGATCTACTTCGCCCTCATAATAAGTGGCAATGTTGTCCAACATATCTGTCATCTTGCCCGTCTCCTCACCCACTGAAAGCATCTCGGACACAAAAACCGGATAAAGATTGCCATTTGAATTAGAAAGAGAAGCTGATAAAAGTTCTCCTATCTCAACTTTTTTGGCGGCATCGTCTAATAAATTTTTAAAGTAATGATTTTGAAGCACATTACTTGCAATACCAATAGCGGAAACTATGTCTACTCCAGACGAAATAAGTGAAGAAAGAGTCCTGGCGGTCCTGGCGGAATTTACTTCTTTGGACATATTTTTGATCATGGGCATATGAAGAGCGATAAAATCAGACATATTTTTGCCCCTTTGAGTTTTGAGCCCAGCCAAGAAACCCACAACCAGAGCTAGAATGGTTCCGATGGTCAAAAGAAGATTGGCTATCAAAAAATCACTGATGGCTATAATAACCCTCGTTGGCAGTGGCAATTTTATATTTAAACCTTTAAAAGTTTCGGTCAAAGTTGGTACCATATAAACCATAAGGACGATACCTATAACCACCATCAAACAGATAATGACGGTCGGATATATCATTGCACCTTTTATTTTCCTAGAAAGGTTCTGTGATTTTTCCAATTGATCAGCAATGATTCGCAAAGAATAAGAAAGTTTGCCCGATTCTTCTCCGGCCTTAACCATAGAAACAAATAAATTTGAAAATATGTCCGGATGGGCTTCCAAAGACTTGGACAATGTCTCGCCTCCACTGATTGAAATATTGAGACTTTCTAACACCGTTATCAGTTTTTTGTTTTTTGACTGTTTAATCAAAATAGACAAAGATCTGGAAACAGGGAGGCCTGCGTCTACCATGACGGCGAGATTTTTGGCAAAGGTTATGATTTCTTGAGATTTTATCTTTTTCCTAAAAGATAGAAATTTGAGAGAAACTTTTTTTGATTTTATTTCTTCTGCCGAAAGTATTGAACCATTGTTTGCGCGCACCGACGCATAAAGCGATGCCTTATCCGAAAACTCTTTTGTCTCCTCGTGTTCTTCGCCGTCTTTTATATATTTGTATTTATAAAATGACATATCGATAAAATTTTTAATTAGTTACTCCGATACTACTCGCAATACTTCTTCAATGGTGGTAAGCCCTTGAGCGGCCTTAAAGATGCCGTCTTCAATCATAGAAAGCATGCCTTCTTTTTTAGCTTGGAGCTCAATATCTTCAGTGGTGGAGCCTTTAATTATCAAATCTTTAACGGCAGTGCTAACATTTAAAACCTCATAAATACCGATACGACTCTTGAATCCTTCTTCCCCGGCATCTTTCATTGGTCTGTAAAAAGGTATGTTATCCCAACTATCTTTACTGCCCACTATTTTTTCTTCTTTCAAAACTTCTAGAACATTGTTTAAATTAATCACCTTAGATATTGATTCAACTTCTGCTTTAGAAAGATAATACTTTTCTTTTTTGTCAGAAAGTTTTCTAACCAGCCTCTGAGCAATGATGGCGTCAATGGTTGAGATGATAAGAAAAGGTTCTACTTTCATATCAATAAGTCTTGGCACCGCACCCGCGGCCGAATTGGTGTGGAGGGTTGAGAGCACCAAGTGTCCCGTAAGTGAAGCGTTGATAGCAAGAGAAGCTGTCTCGTTATCACGAATTTCACCAACCATAATGACGTCAGGGTCTTGACGCACTAAGGTGCGGAGTCCAGAAGCAAACGTGAGGCCAATTTCTGGCTTCACTTGAGTTTGGTTTATTCTTTTCATTTGGTATTCAATTGGGTCTTCAATAGTAGAAATATTAATATCGGAAGTATTTAAAATATCGAGCATAGTATAAAGAGTGGTTGATTTTCCACTTCCCGTTGGTCCGGTCGTAAGGATCATACCAGTAGTGTGTTGCAAAGCTTTATGCAACAACTCCAAAGCTTTACCATGAAAACCCAAAGATTCCAGAGTAAAACCAGATACAGATTCACGCAAAAGTCTCATCACTGTTTTTTCACCATAATAGACCGGCAAAGTGGAAACTCGGAAAGAAACTTTCTCTCCATTCATATTGATTTTAAACCGACCATCTTGGGGCAATCTTTTTTCATCAAGCTTCAAACTTGAAAGCACTTTGACACGGGCCACCAGTGAGTAGCCAATATGCTTGGGCAATATCATCGCATCATGCAAAATGCCATCAATTCTGTATCTCACCAAAATTTGATCTTCCAGTGGCTCAATATGGATATCAGAAGCATTCTGTATGATTGCGTGTTTGAGAAGGGTGTCGACAATTCGCACTACCGGTAATTCTTCGGCCAATTTTTTAAGATCCCCTTCTGAAGTGCTATCTGCGGGCAATTTTTCTGTTATTGTTTTGATTTCATCCGAATCATTTTTTATGATATCACCAAATTCATCTTGAAGATTTTTTTGATACTGGATCAAGGCGCCACGCATTGATTCGGAATCGGTCAAGCGGGGCAATATCTTTAGCCCGACTTTTTTCTTTATTGAATTGAGCGCCTGCAGATCATCGGTATCAAGCATTGCCACTTCTAGGGAATCCTCTTTTTTGGCAAAGGCTATTATGTTGTGCTTTCTGGCAATCGGCTCTGGTATTAAATTTAAAATATCCCGATTTAATATTTGGCCTTTTAAATTTATAAAAGGAATACCAAGGATGTAGGCTTGTACCCTCCTAAGATCGTCATCAGAAAATTTACCCTTTGATATCAGAATATCGCTTAAAGGTTTCTTTTTTGATTTGGCCTCCTTCTCCGCATCTTCTACTTCTGATTTGGAGATAAGTCCGGCGTCGATGATAAAATCTTTTATTTGTGAATCTTCTACATGCATACGATTTAGCGAAATCGCGTCGTGCGATACGTCCTTTAGAGCACGACTTTATTTCTTTTTTATTATATCAAAAAATAAAGCAATAAGAAAAAATTGTGGGAACAAAAAATTTGAAGTAGATACGAGAAAAACTAAATGATTACTTGCGTAATTCCTGTTTTTTGAGAATCTTAATTTTTTCGTCTATTTTCCTTTTCAATAAATATTGATTTCCATGTTTCAAAAGTCCGCCATACGACACCAGAGAATTTATATTTTCGCTTTCATCTAAAGCTTTTAATACTCTTTTTTTGGTGCTTGTCCTCAAAACTCTATGATTTGGAAAGTGAGTCCAACCCAAAAAATCTACCCCAGAAGCAAGAGTTTTTACAAACACTTTATCTGGATGAGGTTGCAATTTCAAATGTTCATCCAAAAAATCAGCAATTTTCGGAATAAGCTCAAGTAAATAGTCTTTCTCTTGATGCAAGATCACAAAATCATCAGCATATCGAACATAGCATGTTACTTTTATTTTATGTTTGATCCATTGGTCAAATTGGTTCATGTAGATATTGACCAAAAGTTGAGATGTTAGATTTCCTAATGGCAACCCAACTCTGGTTTGGGTTGAATGAAAACTTTCAATAATTCTTGATAACAACCAAATAATATCTTTGTCGGAAATGTAATTTTCCAAAACCCCCAATAGAATTGTTTGATCTACAGAAGCAAAAAATTTTTTTATATCGCATTTCAATACCCAAATAGTTTTATGGTGATTTTTGGATTCTCTCCAAGCAAATTTCCTGAATTTATTTACCGCTTTATGTGTCCCTTTGTTTATCCTGCATGAATATGATTCAGATAAAAATGTTTTATCAAAAAGTGGGTACAAAATTCTATACACGGCACGATGAAGCAGTCTGTCTCTCACACTGGCTTTGTGGATATTGCGTGGTTTTGGATCAGAAATATTAAAAGCCTTGTATCCACTATGTTTATAAGATTTACTGGCCAAATCATTATGAAGATCTAAAATATTTTCCATTAAGTTTTTGGAGAATTCACTGACATCTTCTTTGTTTTTCTTGCCGGGCAAAAATTCTTCCCAGGCTTTGAGTAAATTCTCTACTGAGATGACATCTTGATACGAATTTGGTAATTTAATCTTTAGCATGATATAAAAATACCATGAACCCCCCCCCCGCATATCCATAGCACCAGTTTTAGAGAAAGCGAAAGACGGATACAAAATTTGGCAACAGATTTTGCCCCACATTGCCAAAAGTCACAGACAAACAATCGGAACAAGAGTAGATAAACTCTTACTTAATACCCTTGATCTCGTATTTAGAGCTTCATACAGCTCGGGAGAAAAGAAGATCGGATTAGTTATCGAATCAATTGGCCAAAATGACCTTGCAAAGTTTTTTCTTTCCGTAATGTGGGAATGTAAAATTATTGAAGACAAAAAATATATTCGGATATCTAAAACTCTGGTAGAAACCGGCAAAATGCTTTTTGGTTGGAGGGAATATTTGCAAAATAAAAACCCCTCGGGACAAAAGTCCTTCGGGGAAAATGCATAGTTTCGAAAGAAGAAGCGATTCTCGGTATTCCACTCATAGTCGTTGTCGAGGCGGTTCACGTTCACGTTCCACTGCCTGTCGTTGCGGTTCGCGTTGAC
>Ga0154934_107_pt1 | contig 63417 bp, 70 predicted proteins | sample RifCSPhighO2_01_FD_105902 | JGI IMG/M metagenome (GOLD analysis project Ga0154934, IMG submission 105902) | Candidatus Zambryskibacteria bacterium RIFCSPHIGHO2_01_FULL_39_63 | reverse complement strand
AACCTTTTTTCTATATCTGGTTGCATTTATATATTATCTCATGTTTGTTTTTAATCCACAAAAAAGTGAGTGAGGCTACTCAATATTGTTTACAAATTGGAAGTATTGAAATGTGTAATGATTTGGAAAATCTTGGATACTTTAAAAAGAAAACAAACAACCTTTCACTTCCGAATATGCCCAGTCAATATTTTTCTGATTTTGTTCGGGGATATTTTGATGGGGACGGAAATGTATGGAGTGGTTTAATACACAAAGGTAGGAAAACGTGGTCTTTAGCTATACAAACTGCATTCACGTCTTGCTCGTCAAGTTTTTTAGAAGATTTAAATAGAAGGCTTCAGATCATTGGTATAAACAAAGGAGCTATCTATAACAAACAAGGACGTTATTTTAGATTGGTCTATAGTACTAACGGCTCTTTGAAATTATATTATTTTATGTATAATAACAAAGTAAAAGGTCATAATGATGCTTTCCTAAAAAGGAAGAAAAAAGTTTTTGAGAGTTTCATTAAGGAAAGACAATGCGGTCGTGGTGTAGCCTGGTTAACACAATCCCCTGTCACGGGATAGATCGTGGGTTCAAATCCCATCGACCGCGCAGATGAGAATTTACCCAAAAAGTCCTTACTCCCTAAGGGCTTTTTAGTTCTGACTTTTGCATACTGATGGAACGGAGAACTGTGGTAGTATTCTGGCATGAATGAAAAAACCACTAATGTATATGAAGCTGATAATTTGGACTATCACCATCAATTGTCAGAAATACTCAATAAATTGGATGGACTAAATATTCTAGCCGAAGTAGTTATTGGAGTGCCTTTCTCTCGTGAAAGTGAGGAAACTGTTCAATCTACGCTCGTTAAGATTCAAGAAGGTTTAGAAAAATATTATCCCGACAAACACTTTCTTTTAATCGCTCTAGGCGAGAGTTGTTCTGGTGTTCAAATAAATAATATTTTGCCTCCAAAAGTTGAAAATATTGAATTTCACGGATTTCATAAATATAAAAATTTGATTGGAAAAGGTTGGAGTATGAGAATGTTTGTAGACATTGCCAATCATTTTAATTCGCATGCTGTGTTTTTTGATGCAGATGTAAGTAATATAGAATACGAGTGGATAAAAATACTTTTAGAACCACTTTTTATCAAAGGAAAACAATGTTGCGTGATTCCTACTGTGCATCGCGGGGCACATGATGCCGAGACAACAAACAATCTTGCATTCCCACTTTTATCGGCACTTTATGGAAAAGCTCCCAGACACCCACTCGGAGGCTTAAGGTCCTTTACTTCTGATGTTGTTAAAGAGTTAGCTTCATTTACGGACACCATTAGCAATACCAGTTGGTTTTCTGAAAGTGTTTCTGGATATGGTATTGATATTTTTTACACGATATTTTCGTTAAAATCTGGTGCAACAATAGAAGAACCATATTTGGGATATATTTCACATTCCTCTTTGCCTGTCGTAGATAATGGATATAAGAAAGCCATTACGCAGATAGTTGGCAGTATGTTTGGTTTTGTTGAGATGGATCATGCTGGTTGGAATTTAGTTCAAATGGAGGAAATAACAGAAAAAATAGAGACACTTTTCCCTCCAGATGCAGATGCCCTCGCGTATCTAATGGCGTTTAAAGATAACTTTTTAGACAACTCAACTCTAACAAGAAAAATAGTTAGACCAGAAATTTTTCCAGAAATAGAACATCATTACCGAGCAGATGCCAAGAATATTTATCTATCACCGAACACGTGGGCTAAAATCGTTTATGATTTTATATTATATTTTCATCAAGCGGTTTCTGAGGAGAAAAGAAATATTTTAGAAGCAATTTTCCCAATATATTGTTTAAGGGTCGGTTCATTTTTTAGGGAGTTGCAGGCTGATGCAGATATACTTAACATTGAAAATGTAGTTAAACTTACTGCTCAAAATTTTAAAACAAACTCTACAAATTTCATAAATGATTGGAAAAAATTAAAGCATTAGTAAACTCCAGAAATACTTACATAGTTGTTTAAAATCTCAGTTCTAACATCGTCCACGAGTTTACTTGACAGATGTTTTTATAGGAGTATGCTTTTAGCATCACTATGAAAAAGACCCTTGTGTAGATTCGTCTGCACTGGGGGCTTTTTCTTTTTATGCCTTTTTAGAGAACTTGTGGTAGTGGTCGTTTAAGAATGTTATCTCAACATTTTTATTTCTCAACAAAAAAGAGCATTTATTTTCATCAGGAGCAATAATTCGGTTCATTGATTTGTTTTCTTGCAAGAATTCTACCAAACAACCAAAATCTCCATCTCCTGTTATTAAAATACAAGAATCAAAAGCTTTCGTATAAAAATCAGAAGTGGTTTTCAAAACTAATTCTGCATCACAGTTTCCTTTTATTTTTTCTCCAACCGAAACCGTTTGTTTAAAAACTAAGATAAACCCTGATTTTTGTAGATATTCATAAAATTTAATTCTTTCTGGTACGAGTCCAATAAACAGATATACAAATTGCGGATTGTATTTTTGGCGAAGCCAGCCTCTAAGTTTTTTGTAATCAATTTCAAATCCAAGTTCTTTGGCACTACGGTATAAATTATTTCCATCAATATAAATATTGATTTTATTCATAAAGTTATTTTAGCATAAATTATTTCAGGAAAATGTACATAATTCTCCACAATCGTGGTTCTCACTTCGTCCACTAGCTCGCGCAATAATTATGGTATTATTTTGGTATGGAAGGACCACATATTAGACTAGATGTTGACCGAGAATTTTCTCCAAAACCAGAAGATGGTGGCTTTGGAGAAGCTTTAGATTTTTTTAAAAATGGAAGCAAGACTCAAGGAAGGGATGCTGGGCTTGCGTTCGCGTTGGCTGAAATAGATAGAAGTGAGTATAAGAAGGAAATAATATCACAAGCCCTGTACACAGAGGGTTTGAATTGGATAGATATTAAGAATCTTAGAGAAAAACCAGAAGCCTCAAGATTTTTTGGACAGATGATGGCTCATTGGGATACACCAACTGCTACCGGACCCAAAACCAAAAAAGATCATGAGGCAGAAGCTGCTGAATTTGCCAAACTTTTGAAATCATCCTAGAATGCCATTCTCGCTGTATATAAATAATATCAAAATATAAAAATTACAGTTTTGAAATTTCTTTGAGGTCTTTATCGGGGAGATAGAGAATAATAAAACCTAATATTATGCCTCCGATGGTGGTTATGACATGACTTTCGCCGAAGAAGACAATATCTATCTCGTCCAAAATATACCAAATGCCTCGCCAGATAAGTACCAAACCTAAAACTATAAAAATATTGCGTGTAAAATAAGCGATCAATTGATGAGGTTTCATTTAGTTATTTTTTCTTATTAATTTATTTTTAATATCTTCAAATGTTCCGCCGACTTTTTTGCCCGGATTGAGAATGTAGAAAAAGTCGAAAATTTCTTTGGTTTTTTTGAATAGTTGGACAATCTCTGCTCCATACATTTTTTCCAAATAGGGTGTGCGTATAATGCCATCGTTGTGTTCGGCGGTGATAGAACCTTTATATTCCAATACGAGGGTATAGATTTTTTGGGAAATTTCTAAAATTTGATCACTGGAGTAAGGGGATTCGAGATTCATCAAAGGGATAATATGGAAGTTGCCATCTCCGGCATGGCCCGCGATGGTGTAGATAAGTTTGTATTCAGAGAGGACAGCCTCAACTTTAGGTAAAAATTCTGGCAAGTATTCTGGTTTGACAATGATATCGTCTATAAAAGGGGCAGTGCGACGACGGTGAACGTGCTTGCGTAGCATATTGAAACTTTGTCTGCGCACCTCCCAATACTTTTCTGCTTCAATCTCACTTTTGGCAAGACGGGACTTTAGACCAAAATGAGTAATCTTCTTCTGCAACTCTGCTAGGCGATTTTGTACTTCTTCTTTGTTTTCACCGGTAAATTGGACAAGTAAAGTCAGCTTTGGAATGCCGTGGACCAACAAGAGGCGAAGTTCGGGGATAAATTGCAGGCCGAGCCTAATTGCGTTTACAAATCCCATTTGAGCAAAAAAATCAAAAAAGAATTTGATTGCCAACTTTAGACTGTAATCATCATACGTTTCAAAACTATCAGGTTTGAAAGTCATAACTTCGCCGACTACTTCGGGCAGTTTTTCGAGCGATGGCATAAATATTGCCAATAAGCTTCCGTAGGCGGGTTTCCGTACGAGTTTAAAACCAATTTCGGTGATGATGCCGAGGGTACCTTGCGATCCAATAATAAGTTTACACAAATCAAAAACTTGCCCCTGTTCGTCCCAAACATTCCAAAGATAATAGCCAGCAGAATTTTTGGATACATTTGGTTTGGCAGACATTATCTTTTCTTTATTTTGGAAAATCAGTTCGGAAATTTCTCTATAAATTTTGCCCTCCAGACTTTCTTCCCTAGATTTATCCTCGAGACCTTCTCTATCTGTCGGTTTAATCAGGTATTCATTGCCATCAGTAAAGACTACGCGGAGGTGGGCAATAAAATCCTCTACCTTACCGTACTTCACAGTATTTTCTCCGCCGGCATTGTTCCCTGCCATACCGCCGACGGCACAGATCTCGCGTGAAGCGGTATAAGCGGGCATAAATAGTCCTTGCTTTAGTGTCTCCTTTTCAAAATCGCGGTAGAAACATCCAGGTTCAACAACGCCAACACCGTCCTTGATTTCTCTTACAGTATTCATATATCGAGTAAAGTCTAAAATAATTGAGTCATTGATCGCTCCGCCAGACATATCAGTGCCAGCCGAACGGGCGGTGACTGAAAGCTTGGGGTGCTCTTTTTTGTTTTCTCCAACCCATTTCATTATTGCCTGCACATCGCTACTATTTTTTGGAAATATTACCACTTGGGGTTTTACTTCAAATAAGCTGGCGTCATGAGAGTACTTTTCAAGCATCTCTTGCTCTATGTGGATATCGCCCGCAAGAATAGGAGAGAGTATTTCTTTGATTTCTTCAGATGTCATAATGTTTTAATAATAATACCAAAAAAACTAAATATAGATACAGCCACGCCACTAGTGGATATCACATACTTCGATATTTTAGCCATGGTATAATTAACTATTATTAATAGCAAAGAAAATAAATGACAGATAATAAAAAAATTGAATGGGCACTCCGAGTTGGGGTGGCTGGGGAGTTTTTGGGACACGGTGTTTTTGCAATCCAAGGCAAAGCCGACTGGATCAAGTGGATAGGTGAAATGATGGGTGTAGACGCCTCTTTGGCTACCACACTTCTACTTTTGGTTGGCATTTTAGATATACTCGTCGCTTTGATTGTCTTGTTTAGACCGATGTCAAAAGTATTGCTCTGGGCAGTATTTTGGGGCTTCTGGACAGCTCTAGTGAGACCTTTAGTTGGTCTGCCAATTTGGGACTTTGTAGAAAGATTTGCCAACTGGGGAGCTCCTCTGGCACTCTACTTCTTTTACAGGGCAAATAAAAATACCTAGAAGTTTGAAGTTTTATAATAATCAAGTTTTGTGCTAAATTCTTTGTATGAAGAATGCGTTTTTGGTACTATTTTCTTTGGCAGTTATCGGATATTCTGGATATTTTATTTATCAAAATTCTCTCGCTCCTTGCGAGAGGGTTTTAGAATACTCAGTGGGGCAGTTTGATACACAATTTGGCTTGAAGCAGGAAGATTTCAAAAAATATATAACTGACGCAGAGGCTGTTTGGGAAAAGGAAGTGGGTAGAGAATTATTTAAATACAAGATGGGAGCCAAATTTAAAGTCAATCTCATATATGACAACAGACAAGTACTTACAGAAGCAAAAAGAAAAGAAGAATTTGGACTTACCAAAAGTGAAGATGTTTTAGAAGAATGGGACAATAAACTATATAGTTTGGATAGCGAATACAAGAGGCTTACTTCTTTGCACGAACAGGAAGTCGCTTCTCTAGAAAGAGATCAAAAAGAACATAACAGAGAAGTAGAATTTTGGAACAAAAAAGGGGGAGCAGGAGAGACAGTTTTTAATAAACTAGAATCAGAAAGAGTATCCCTAAACATCAGAGTTGAAAATATAAATAAAAATGCCATTCTTTTAAACAATATGGCGACAGAGTTGAATCGACTTATAAAAAATAGAAACAGCGCCGCCAACGATTACAATAGGATTGTTAAATCCTACAATGAGAAGTATGGTCACGGGTTGGAGTTTGATCAAGGTGAATATACCACAAAAGGGGAGATAAATATATATCAGTTTGATTCAAAGGCATCTCTCCTAATGGTACTTGCTCATGAATTTGGGCACGCCTTGGGTATGGATCATGTAGGGGGGAGTAGCTCTATAATGAACAGTATTGCAAGCGATGCTAGAGACTCTCTTGCTCTTAGCCTAGAAGATAAGACTGAATTAAACAAAGTTTGCAAAAAATGATTAAGATAAGGAGAGAAAAAATAATTGAAATTGTCTGGCTTATCGTTGTCGTCGCCCTCTTTGTCATATCCATAAAAATGGTAAAAAGTGGCGAACTTGAAATTTACGTCGCATCTTTTGGTATTTGGGCACCGCTTATTATTTTCTTTCTCAAAGCGTCAACGCTTATTATCGCGCCACTTGGAGGCACTCCGCTCTATGTTTTATCGGGCACTCTTTTTGGAGGAGCAAAAGGGTTTCTAATTTGTTTTTTGGGAGATATTTTTGGCTCCTCGGTTTGTTTTTTCTTAAGTAGAAAATATGGGCAAAAAGTTTTAGGTTTTTTTGCTGGATCTCAAAATGTCGCAAGAGTTTTGAGCACCGTAAACATAATAAGCAGTACCAAGTCTTTTATAAAAGCGAGGCTGGGATTTATAAGTATGCCAGAACTTCTTTCTTATGCGGCCGGACTTTCTAAAATAAATTTTTGGACGTTTAGTGTTATAAACGCTCTTTTTTATATTCCCATTGATTTAATGTTGGTATTTTTGGGTTCCAAGCTTGCTATGCTATCTGGTAAGTACTTACTCATATATCCGCTCATCTTATTTTTGATCGCTTTTGTCGGGTTTTTGTCTTTATATAAAGATTATGAAAAAGCAGATAGCTTTTAGTCAATTTTTTTGATATAAATTTAGGGGTTAATAAAGCCGGGGTAGTTCAGTGGTAGAACGCCGTCTTGGTAAGACGGAGGTCGAGAGTCCGATTCTCTCCCCCGGCTCTAGAACGAAACTTGCGGGGTTCAAAATTATTTTTCTTATGCATGCTAAAATACACACATCATGCAAAAAGATTTTGATAGTTGGAATGAGATTAAAAAGAAAACTGAAACGGAGCAATCGAGGCTTTATACCGTTCGTGAAATATAGTGGTGCAGGTTTGGCATAAACATAGGCACGGAACAAGATGGAAAAGGAGAATGGTATGTCAGGCCGTGTGTTATTTTGAGAGGTTTTGGTCCTGACGCGTGTTTAGTTGTTCCTCTTACTACATCTCCACGCAAGCATGCCCTACGAATACCTATCGGAAAAATTGAGGGAGAAGAGGCAAAAGCCAATCTTTCCCAAATACGAGTTGTGGATACCAAACGATTACAGAGTCGAATTGGTTTTCTTGAAAAAGATGTATTTTCCAAATTAAGAAAAGCCGCCAAAGACTTGCTCTGACGGCTTTTCTTACATTTTCCCCCTTGCGGGGGCGAGGCCGAAGCCAACTGTACTTCTAGTATACATGAGCCAAAATACTTGTCAAATTGACTTATTTACTCCAATATGTTTTCATAAAAACGGAAAGGAGAAATTCCTATGTCTGACAAAGCAGTTTCGCTCACCCCTTTTACTTCAAAAGAGGCCGAGTATTGCCCGGGCAACTGGATTGCAATTTGTGGGAATCAAGGATGTGATTTTTCAACCAGAACATTTCCCGCAAGCGGAATTGAGGAAGCAAAAAAGATTGCTCTCGAACGCCACAGCCGTACAAGTAACCCAAACGATTTTCAGCATAGTCGGCACTGTTATGCCCCCAAAATTATCGCTGGTCGTGTGCCAGATGAGTAGAAAATAGGCAACTCCAACAACTCGCTACCGAGCGACAGAAAAATCTGTCGTAACGGTCGGCGGGTTTTTCTGTTAAAATATATTTATGCCACCAGATGGAAATACTAATCCACACATGATACTTGACAAAGTTTATAAGTAGTATATACTGTTATTATTAAGTTTAATAAGTAGAAAAAATAAGGTTTTTAGCTTTAAAATTAAGATTAAATCAAATGAAAAATATATTTGTAATTGGGTTGGTACTGCTTGCGTCTTTATTTGTTTCTAACGGAGCTTCTGCTCAAGTTTCTTCTAAAGTAAACGTTACCTCTACTGTTGAGGGGGCGGCGGTAAATGTTGGGGAAGAAAATATTGTAACTTGGGAGTCTCAAAATTTTCCTTTGGGCGCTTTTGTGCATATAAATTTGATAAAAAAGATAAGTGATAATCCAGCTTCTTATGAACTGGTAAGAAGGGTTGCAGAATATTCTGTAAATGATGGTATTGAGACCTGGGTGCCCACAAAATCTGATGTGGGTGAAAATCTATATGTAGAAGTCACTTGCGCAGGCTCTGCCAGATTTCCAGATGGGTGTGAATCTGATGTAACCCTGGATTCTTTTGCGATAGAGACAAGCTTGGCCAATAACTTAGCCAATGTCTTTTCTGCTTTCTTTAATGGATTTCTTTCTATCTTTAGGTAAGATTTCAAAAAAGATTTTTCTGGTATAATAAAGGTCGCACTCTAAAGGACGTATCGTGCGACGTGATTTTGCTAAATCAAATGAAAAAGTCGTTAAGGGACAATTTGGGTGTCATTTTTATAATAGTTTTAGCGCTTGTACCGCTTGTTTTGTGGTACCCTTTGAGTCCTTTAGGTGTTCGTTTTTCCTCATCTGGGGCAATCTTTCGCAGTTTGGGTCAGTTAACGGGACTTTTGGGTATGGCGCTACTTTCAATAAATTTCATACTAGCGGCGCGCTTCAGGTTTTTGGATAAACTGTTTAGCGGTTTAAATAGGGTCTATGTGAAGCATCATATTATTGGGGCATTGTCGTTTTGTTTTTTACTTTTTCATCCATTATTTTTGACTGCTCAATATCTCTCCATCTCCTTAAAAGCCGCTCTCATTTTTCTTTTTTCATTCCAAGACTGGCCAATGAATTTTGGCAAGCTCGGTCTACTCCTTCTTATTGTTTTGATGGTGATTACTTTTTATTTGAATTTTAAATATCAAAATTGGAAAAATACTCACAAATATCTTGGCATTGTTTTATTTTTGGGAGGTCTTCATATGTTTTTTATTCCTAGTGATGTTTCAAACAATGCTTTACTAAAATACTATATGTTTAGTCTGGCTTCTTTAGGAGCCTTTTCGTATCTTTATCGGACTATTTTTGGAATTTATAAAAAGGGGGAGTACAAATATAAATTAGAAAAAATAATAAAAATAAATGAAAATGTGGCTGAATTAAAATTATCTCCTTTATCTTCTAAAATTAGGTTTCTTCCTGGGCAGTTTGTTTTTTTGAGGTTTGAATCGTCTTTGGGCGAAGGGGAAAACTATGGCATCCTTTCAGAAGCCCACCCATTTTCTGTCACTTCTTATCCTGATGACAAAGACTTATCTTTGGGTATAAAAGCTTTGGGCGACTACACCTCGATGGTCTATTTGATGAAGCCCGGGACGATTTGTAAAATTGAAGGCCCTTTCGGAGCGTTTTCTTATAAAAAGGCGCAGTCTAAAAAGCAGATTTGGATTGCTGGTGGTATAGGTATCACTCCATTTTTAAGTATGGCTAGGCATATAAATGTTTCGGGCGACAATGATTACAAAATAGATCTTTATTATTCAATAAAAAATGTAAGTGAAGCGGCTTTTGGGAGTGAACTTAGAGAGATCTCAAGACAAAATGAAAATTTTAAATTCTACGAACACTTTTCCGAAAGAGATGGCTATATCTCTACCAAATTTATATCAAATAACAACAGCGACATTTCTGGTGCGGATGTGTTTTTGTGTGGTCCCCCAAGTTTTATGCAAAGTTTGAGAGAACAATTTATAAAATTAGGATTTGGTAATAATAAAATTCATTCTGAAGAATTCAGTCTGTCAACATGAAAAAATACGTCACATTTGCTTTGTTTGTTTTCTTTTTGATGGTTTTAATTATTTTGCTAGCTGGCTTGATAAATTAGAAGGCGGGCAGTGGACGACTGATTTGGTGAGTTGTCCAAAATGGAAAATAATATAAGATTGAGCTATTGCCGGAGTAGCTTAGTTGGTAAAGCAATGCTTTCGTAAAGCAGAGACCGCGAGTTCAATTCTCGCCTCCGGCTCTGGGTTTAAGATCCTATATAACAATGGATAAACAAGAAATAGAGAAAAAAATAAAAGAATTGGAAGAAGGGATGGCGTCTCCTGATTTTTGGGCTGATAAAGAAAGGGCGCAACTGGCTATCAAAGAAATTCAGAAGTTAAAAGATGGGTTGGAAGGGGGAGGAGAATATGATAAGGGAGATGCTTTGATGACTATCTTTTCTGGAGCCGGAGGGGACGATGCGGAGGATTTTTCGGCAATGCTTTTGCGGATGTATTTTAAATATTTTGAAAGCAAATCTTTTGGTTACCGCATCTTACACGAAAACCAAAATGATAATGGCGGATACAGAAACATAACAGTTGAAATAAATGGTAAAGGTGCTTACGGTGTTCTGAAGAACGAGTCTGGAGTACACAGACTTGTGAGGATCTCTCCTTTTAATGCAAACGCAAAAAGGCACACAAGCTTCTCTATGGTAGAAGTTATACCTAAATTTGAAAAACAAAATGAAAAAGATATTGAACTGGATGAGAAAGATTTAAAAGTAGAACTTTCAAGATCTAGTGGCCCCGGGGGGCAAAATGTAAACAAGAGGGAGACTGCGGTGCGAATTGTGCACTTACCCACTAGACTCTCTGCAGAGAGTGATAACGAGCGTTCTCAAGTCCAAAACAAAGAGAAGGCCCTCTCTATACTCAAAGGCAAAATATTTAAAGCTCTGGAAGAAAAAAGGATTTCCAGAGAAGAGGGAATGTATATAAGCAAAACCATGGAGATTACTTGGGGCAATCAAATACGCTCCTATGTCTTGCATCCTTACAAAATGGTCAAAGATCATCGCACAGAAGTAGAGACCAGTGATGTAAATAAAGTTTTGGAAGAAGGAAAGATTGATGAATTTATAGAGGCGGAGAAGGGTTTGTAAAAAAAATTGAGGAGGTTATAATAAACCTATGTCCATTACCTTTGATAATGTTTCAAAAAAATACAATAATGATTATGTCGCTTTGGACGAAGTCTCTTTTGTAATAAAACCAAACGAATTTGTTTCAATCGTGGGTCCGTCGGGAGCGGGCAAGACGACGCTTTTGCGAATGCTTTTGGCAGAAGAGAGGCCAACTCACGGCCGGGTGCTCTTGCACGATATAGATATACATTTGCTTTCTGGTAAAGATATAAATTTTGTGAGAAGGAAGATAGGGGCAGTTTTTCAAGATTTTAGATTGCTTCCTCATAAAAATGTCTACGAAAATATTGCTTTCGCTATGGAGGCGGCTGGCCGGCCAGATGAAGAGATAGAGTCTGATGTGCCACACGTGCTTGAATTGGTTGATTTGGGTTCAAAAATTTGGAATTTCCCGCACGAACTTTCTGGAGGTGAAAAGCAGAGAGTGGCGATCGCTCGAGCAATCGTCAATCAACCTGATATAATTATCGCAGACGAACCGACTGGTAATTTAGACCCCGTCAACACTTACGATATCGTTCAAATACTTAAAAAAATAAATAATTTAGGTACGACAGTTATTTTGACCACCCACAACAAAGGGGTAATAGATTCGATTGGTCGTCGAGTTATAACAATACAAGACGGTCGGATAGTGAGAGATGATATGACGGGCAAGTATATACTTTAGTAAAAAGTTAAAAGGCGCAAGTTTAAAAATGGAAAAAATAGAATTTAAAACAAAATTAAAAAGAGTCATCAAAGCCGGTTTTTTTAATTTCTGGCGAAGCGGTTATATTTCCTTTGCTTCAATCTTGGTGATGATCATCACTCTTTCTGTTATTGGTGGGGTCATATTCATCGGTGCTGTATTAAATATTACTATGGCGGAGTTGCGCAACAAGGTTGATATAAATGTATATTTTATTACTACAGCTCCAGAAAACGATATTCTCTCTTTGAAGACTAAGATAGAAACTTTACCAGAAGTCTCTAGTGTGGAATATATAAACAGAGAACAAGCTCTAGATAATTTTAGGTTGAGGCATGAAAATGATCAAATAACGATCCAGGCGCTTGAAGAGTTGGGGGACAACCCTCTTGGGGCCGTCTTAAACATAAAAGCCAAAGAGCCTTCTCAATACGAAGGCATCGCTAATTTTCTAAATGAAGAAAATATTCTCTCTTCTCAAGGTCAGAAAATAATAGATAAGATAAATTATTTTGAAAATCGCACCGCCATAGACAAACTTTCCCGCATTGTAAATTCAGTTGAAAATCTTGGCCTCGTCACTTCCTTGGCCCTGGTTATTGTCTCTATCATCATAACTTTCAATACTGTTAGGCTCACTATCTACATTTCTCGTGAAGAGATCTCGGTGATGCAACTCGTGGGCGCCTCCAAAAATTATGTTAAGGGTCCGTTTGTGGCTACTGGTATTTTGGTTGGTCTTATCTCGGGGCTTGTCACTACCATATTATTTTTCCCTATTTGCTATTGGCTCGGCAATACCACTCAAAACTTTTTTATAGGTCTCAATGTTTTTGATTATTATATAGGCAATTTTTTCCAAATAGCTTTTATCATCATTTTTTCTGGTGTTGCTATCGGGGCGGTGTCAAGTTTTTTGGCTGTTCGCAAGTATTTGAAGTTGTGATTCATAATGTGGTATAATACCAATATGATATCTTCATTTATAGAATCAAGATTAAAAAATGCTTCCTACAAGATTTTAGGAGATGGCTCTTATTTTGGAGAAATAAGAGGTGTTCGTGGTGTGTGGGCGAATTCTAAAAATCTAGAAAATTGCAGAAAAGAACTACAAGAAGTGTTGGAAGACTGGGTTATTTTAAGATTGAAAGGGGGAGAGAAAATCCCCGGTCTTAGTATTCGTTTTGATAGACGAAACCAATTTTTGCATGCTTAAAAGTATTTCTCTTCGTGAATTAGTTATCAGGTTAAGACTTTTTGGATTTGGCGGACCTTATTCTGGGGGCCGTCATTTGTTTATGATAAAAAATGGTTTCAAATTAAGAATACCAAATCCACACAGAGGAGATATTTCAAAATTTTTATTAGCAGAAATATTGCGTCAAGCTGGTATTTCAAAAGATAGATGGAATAAGTTAAAATAAGAATATGGAACAACTGTTATTTATAAAAAAAGAAAGTTCATCTGAAGTGCTAGAACAGATTTTAGATAGCATAATGACAGCAGAGGAATATAGCAAAATTGAACACGCGACGCCATATATTTTTGAATTGAAAACAGGAGATAAAGAACTTTATTACTTTGGTTCGTCTCACACAAGTGACCCAAACAATCCATTATTTGCAGAAATTGAGGCCGCTTTCAATAAAGTAAATCCTGATATTGTTTTTGTTGAGGGTATGAATGTTCGAGTAGATAAAAACAAATTTAATGAGAGTATAAAATCTGCTACACGCGAAGAAGCAATAGACCGTATGGGCGAGTCCGGTTTTACTTTAAAACTTGGAATTGATAAAGGGATTGATTGGAGTTCACCGGAACCAACGGATGAGGATTTGTACAATAATCTGCTCGCCAAAGGATTTTCAAAAGATCAAATTTTTGCATGGGATGTTTTTCTTATACTTCCTCAATATCATCGCCAAATGAATAAGCGAGGATTCAAGCAGTACGTCCAGCCATTTCTTGATAGATTTAAACAAGCTACACATTGGGAAGGATTTGATTACTCTTATGAGCGTGTTATACAACTTGGCGAACAGATTTTCGGCGAAGCCGTAGATGTTGAAAACGACCCAAATGCACTTGATCGAATTGACCCAATACCGTGGGACGAGAAAAAAGAAAAACAAACAATTTTAAACCGAATTGGCGAAGCCTCGTCGCTTCTTAGAGATAGAAAAATTGTGAGTGAAATACTAAATGCGTTTAAAACTCATAAGCGAGTTTTTGTTGTGTATGGTTCAAGTCATGCCGCGATGCAAGAACCAGCTTTGAAAAAAGCTTTTGAGTTGGTTTTTGAAGATGGTAATTAAAAACAAAATCAAGGTAGTCTGGGGATAGGATAGTTTAGTTTTTTTGGCAGGTTGTGATATGTTATTAATACTGTAGAGAGTATTCATAAATCTGATGAAAAAGAAAAATCATAAATACATTTTTGTGGTGGGGGGAGTGATGTCTGGAGTGGGAAAAGGTATCGCTTGCTCATCTATCGGCAAGATTTTGCAGTCTAAAGGTTTCAAGGTCAACCCAATAAAGGTTGACCCTTATTTAAATGTAGATGCTGGCAATATGAATCCTACCGAACACGGTGAGGTGTTTGTGCTTGATTCTGGGCTTGAGACAGATCAGGATTTGGGTAACTATGAACGTTTTTTGGAAATGGATTTGAGTTCTGCTGATTATATGACCTCTGGTATGGTCTACAAACATGTTTTAGAAAAAGAACGTAATTTGGGATTTAAGGGTAAGTGTGTAGAAGCTATTCCTCATATTACAGATGAGATATTAAGACGTATTAAAAAGGCGGCTGACTTTCATGAGTCAGATATATCACTCATTGAAATAGGGGGGACTATCGGTGATTACCAAAACATACTTTTTATTGAAGCGGCTAGAACTCTTAAAATAAAATATCCGCAAGATGTGATTTTTATAATGGTCTCTTATTTGCCAGTGCCGGGCTCTTTGGGAGAAATGAAAACTCGTCCGACTCAAAATGCAGTTAGGCAACTCAATTCATATGGTGTTCAGCCGGATTTGATTATAGCTCGCGGAGTAGAGGCTCTCGACTATAAACGTAAAGAAAAGATAGCCATGGCCTGCGCTATCGCGCCAGAAAATGTGATTTCAGCTCCAGATATAGAGAGTATTTATGATGTGCCGCTTAATTTTGAAAAAGACAAAATCAGTAGTATTATTTTAAAAATTTTTCACCTGCGTTCCAAAACAAACGGCAACTCTCTAAAAGATTGGAAAGAGTTTGTGCACAAGAGAGCCAAAGCCCAAAAAGAGATTCAAATAGCAGTAGTTGGTAAGTATTTTGATACTGGAGATTTTGTACTCTCTGATGCTTACGTTTCTGTCATTGAGGCGGTCAAATTTTCATCGTATTGGAACGGTGTCCGCAGTAAACTGACGTGGATAAATTCTAAAGAGTACGAGGTGGGTACAAGGAAAGTTTCAGAATTGAAAAATTACGACGGGGTGATTGTGCCTGGTGGATTTGGCGAGAGTGGTGTGGAAGGAGTCATCATGTCCATAGAATATACTCGCAAAAATAAAATTCCATATCTAGGACTTTGTTATGGAATGCAACTTGCTGTGATTGAATATGCTAGGAATGTTTTAGGTTGGAGTGATGCCAATACAGCCGAGATCAACCCAGAGTCAAGCCGTGTAGTGATTGATATTATGCCAGAGCAAAAGAAGCTTTTGGAAGAAGATAGATATGGCGCCACTATGCGTCTCGGGGCGTACCCCGCCATCTTAAAGATAGGTAGCATAGCTTTTGAAGCGTACAAACAAAAAGAAATTTTAGAAAGGCATCGCCATCGTTATGAAGTTAACCCAGAACATATTGAAGAAATTGAAAATGCTGGAATGGTTTTTTCTGGTGTTTCGCCCGATGGCAAACTTATGGAAATTGCCGAACTTCCTAGAGAAATACATCCATTTTTCCTTGGGACTCAATTTCACCCAGAATTCAAAGCCCGCCCTCTCCACCCTCACCCTCTTTTTTCCGCTTTTGTGGAATCTTGTATTAGGGTGAAAGGAAAAAAATAGATAAGGCTTTTGTTTGACAAGCTAGCATTTTTAAGTGTATAATATAGATGGATAAGGGGGGATCAAATGCCACGGCACACCACAAGGGATGTAGGCGAAAGAGCTTTTAGCGTGGCCCAACGCGAAGCAAAAGTTTTTGCGGAGGAAATTGGAAGGAATATACCTCTTGAAGATGAAATCATACAAGAGGTATATGAAGATGCTCTGCGAGATCTTGAGGGGCAAGGGGTGGATCAACTTGGGTATGATCCGCATATGATCAAGACGACGAGAAATAGCAAAAGCAAATCAAAAAAGGGGCCAAGAAAGAAACCAAAAAAATCTTCCAAAACTCGCCAATCCTAAGTCCCGCACTTCTCTGCGGGCTTTTTGTTTTATTTTACTTAGTACCATTTTTCTGTTACTTTTTAACTATTGCCAGATCGTCTAATGGTAGGACCCGAGACTCTGAATCTCGGTATCTTGGTTCGAATCCAAGTCTGGCAGCCAATGTGGAGAGGAAGTGGCAAAAACCACTCCTTTTCCTTTTACTGCTTGGCTTTTTGCCAGTTCGTAATCTTCATTTAGCTTTGGAACCCAAGTTGAGAGGAAAATCGCCGCCTTGGAGTAAACGGGCTTGATTTCATAACGGTTTTGCAACAAGTTCGTAAATAATTGAGACAAGAGTAATCGTTGCTCATCAACGAGCGCTTGCTCATAGATTTCCTTGGACTTGTATGCAAGTTCATGGACGGCTAGACCAAGTTGCAACAGCTCATCGTTCTTGTCTCCTAAACGAGCTAACGCGGTTTCTAATGATTCTTCATCGCGGGTGCATTCCGCAATTCTTTTTTCGCAGTATTCGAGAGGCACTTCTCGGTTTATTTTCGCTTCATAGTATTTGTCTTTCTGCTGTCGTGCGGAAGCGAGAAGTCCATTCAATCTCGCAACTTCTTTCTCGCGGTCTTTGATTCTCTCCGCATGCTCCTCACGCAAGATGTTTTCAATCTCAACAAGCACCTCTTCGTTTCGTGGTGCAATTACATTAAAAAAACCTGCGTACTGTTCTTCAATACGGTCTTGTCTAATGCAAGTTTTTTGTTCGCATCTCTTGTATGCTCCATGATTGTTGCAATGCCCGTACCAGTGACCTTTCTTAAAATACCAAGTTACTAAACCCCCACAGTTTTCACATTGAATCTTGCTCTTAAAAAGAGGGTTGTGCTTCTGCATGTGAGGATTCTTTGTCTTGCGCCGTAAAATCGTCTGCACCTTATCAAAAACATCCTTACTGATGAGTGGTGCATGTTTGGCTGGATGAATCTCATTATTCCAGCGCATCTTCCCATAAAAGAACGGGTCTTGAAGAAGCATGTGAATCTTGCTCATACCTAGCTTTTTACCGCTTCTAGTACGCAATCCTGCCTCGTATAGCTCTTTCTCAAGTCGAGAGAGGGAGTAGTTGCCTGTTGCGTACCACTCAAACATCTTCTTGATAAAAGGTGCTACATCCTCGTCAATAAGGTGTGTTTTGTTCCCACTTTCACCAACGGTCTTGTACCCAAGCGGAGGGCGTGTAGGAAACCAACCTTGCGCAATTTTTTCCTTTTGACCTTTCTTCACTTCTTCCGACAAGTTCTCTGAATAAAACTTGGCAATCGCTACTTTCATATTCCACACCAAGCTCTCGTGAGCTTTTGTGGCTCCATTTACCACAAAGGATTCTTTTACAAAATGAACTTCGCGCAATCGGTCTTCTCTGACCCATTCATCAATCGTTCCTGCGTCTTTTGGGTTACGAGTAAGACGGTCGATTTTTTCACAAAGGATAACGGGGATTTTATTCTTTGTGACATACACAAGCATCTCATTGAATGTCTTGCGGATTTGTCTACCGCTCGCTGATTCTGAAATGCGGTATGTCTTCACGATAGAGAACCTATCCTTCTGGTAGTCCTTTAAGAGGTGTTCTTGGGCGTCCAAAGAATAACCACTTTCTTGGTCTTTAGTGGAAACACGGCAATATGCAACTGCTTTAGTTTTTGTAGTCATGTTCACTTATTTAAGTATAATCAAAGTGTCAAGATGTGGCAAGTCCTGAATTATCCACTTTTAGCTTCTCTCACCATTTTGATTTTTGAGTTCCTTTGTCACCAAGTGGTTGAATAGCGCTCTGGGATTTCTACACTTGCCTCTGCGCACCTCGTCCTTTACCACGCTGTATGCCTGCTCAATAGGGTGTACGTTTCCTTTGAACTGGTGAAGGCGAGCGAGAATGAACCTCATATCCGATTCTCCGAGCGCATCGGCGATTTGTGCACAGATATACTCGGCGTTACTGCGCGCATGGCGCTGGTACTCACTCGGACTTCGTTCACTTAATAGGAAGCGATTTTGCGATTCTTCGTAGTTTTCCATAATCGATTTTACTTACGTCTGTTAATCGGTATTCGTATAGGGAGGTCTGAAACGGGAGGAATCCAAAAGCTCACCCATGCTTTTAAGAGAGCCATCATTTTGCCTTTCTAACCTCTGATTTTGAGGTGGTTGGTTCTGCTGATGCTCCCTATTCACTTCTGGTACAACCCTGTCTAACTTCTGATTTGAGGTCTGAAAGTAGCGATTGATGTCAATCCATTTCGGCTTTTTGGTTTGAGGGTTTTTTGCAAACTTGAACCCTGCCATAACGTATGCAAAGTTTTTGATGCCTTTATGCTCTGGGTAATAGACGAGCTTATGAACATCTCGAAGCTCTGCCATCAGCTTTGTGATGATGTTCACTTTCTTGCCATTAGTAGACCACTGCATCCATGTGCAGATTTTTTCGTAGCTTGTTCTGCCCATGCCATCGTATGCATTCACATGGCGATACAACACAAGCATGAGCAACAGCTTGTCTCTGTTTATTTCGCCAGAATCGTAGAGCTTCCATACAAACGCAGGTACGAGGGCAAAAGGAGCAATATCAACTGGTTCAATCTCTGTTGTGTAGATGGGTAGTTTCATTTCTTTTTTCCTGCTTGAGACGAAGATTGATTCTGGCGAGAGTAAGGTAATAATCCATGACCTCATTCAATGCCTGCTCAACCTCTTTGTCGGTTTTTCCTTCAAACGCACCGACCTTATCGAACGGTTTGCGAAGACGCGCAAGTTGTTCTGGCTTGAGGCGCATCATTTCACTGCATACAGACGATTCTTGAGTTGGCGGAAGTTGTAGAAGAGTGTCTGGATAGGAACTTCTACTTTTTCGTTTAACCAGAACTTGGCGATTGCCTTTTCGATGTCGTCTGAAACAGCAAACACAAAATCAACCCGCTTTTCGCTGGTTTGTTCCAAATCGACCAGTTTGTATCCAAGGGTAAGTAATACTGACGCCAAGCCAATATCACTGATGAATACTTTGGATTCTGCATTTGCCATACAGTAATCCTTGCGCTTTTGAGACCTGTTTTTTAGCGTTTGCTCAAAATACTAGGTGAGAGATATGGCAATAAAAACCGCATATTATGCGGTGCGAAAAGTAGTTATCAACAAACGGAAGTAAACGGTTAGTCCTTTGACGGGTTGTTAAACACTAGACCCGCCCTCCGCTCTACAAAGAGGTGTTTGCGGATAGTTTTAGGCATTTGGCGATATAGTCCGTTAGTAAGAGCGTTTCTGATACGTTGGATAATTGCTTTCCTATCTTCTAGTTTCTCTAGTTTGTACGGCGCTTTCTCAAGCAAACTGTTCAGTTCCTCGTATGCCATTCTTCTGCTCGCTCCATCGCTCCCGTAGATAATATCCAGTACAGCGTAGTGAATTGAGCTGTTTGTATCAAATGGTAATTTCTTGTCATTGAGGTAAAAATCTTCTCCACGTCTTTCAATCATTCTTTGTGAAGATGTGTCGTTACCACTTTTTGAAGATAGGTATGTTTGGAGTTTGGAAGCATCAAACTCAATTTCATACACCTCATCGTCTTGTAGTCCATCTCCGCCATCGTACAGAGGTTCATCGCCAGTTCGTTCAAAGGTAAGTTTGGAGTTTCCGTTATGTTTGATGATAAGACCCCATCCATGCCGATATGAAGTTACGATACCAGCCCGTTTGAGGCGTTCAAGAGAAACCTCTACTTCCGAAGCGTTTAAGGAACGCACATTAAACTCCTTCACCCTGATAGCGAGGGGAAATACCTCTTTTGATTCGTGCGCAATGGTCTTGGCAACGACTATCTCATTGTCTTCAATTCCCATTCCCATAGATAAATGTATTTTACCACAACTGGACACATTTGCTCATGGTCTTGAAAGGTAGTAAAATACATTCGTAACGCAAAAGGTATGACACAAGAGAAGTTTTTAACCCTACAAGAGGTTGCCGACCGCCTGCGTGTAAGTGAACGCTCTGTCTTTCGCTATATCCATAGTGGACGACTTGAGGCGACCAAGGTGGGATACTGGCGTATTAAAGAAAGTGAGCTTGATAAGTTTCTCAAGGAGAACTCAAGCGTGAAGAAGAGAAAGAAGAAATAATTTTTAATAGATATGGAAATGAAAAAAGCATCACACAAAAAAGTAAATCTCACATCCTCAAATCTCTCCGAGGAGAAACTGGCAGAACTGCGCCGTATTCTTCCCGATGCTTTTAGTGAGGAAAAAATTGACTGGGATAAGCTCCGCGCCGTTTTGGGCGATAATGTTGATGCTGGTGTAGAGAAGTTTGGCTTTACTTGGGCTGGAAAATCGAACGCTATCAAGAACGTCTTGATACCGAGCAATGCTACGCTTACTCCTGCTTCCGATGAAGGCGTGAAGTTTGATGAGAGTGAAAACCTTTTTATCGAAGGAGACAACCTTGAGGTACTCAAGCTTCTTCAAAAGGCATACTTTGAAAAAGTGAAGATGATATACATCGACCCTCCGTACAACACGGGCGGTGACTTCGTATACAAGGACAACTTTGCCTCACCAGTCAAGAATTATTTGGAACAAACAGGACAGATTGATTCCGAAGGTAACAAACTTTCAACCAACAAAGAGACAAACGGACGCTACCACAGTGACTGGCTTTCTATGATGTATCCTCGTCTCAAGTTAGCGTGGAATCTCTTGCGCGACGATGGTGTTATTTTTGTGAGCATTGATGATAATGAGATGCACAGGTTGCGCTTGTTGCTAGATGAGATTTTTGGTGAAGAGAATCTTGTTGGTCAATTTGTGTGGAACACTAAAAATGCCGCTCGTGGTGTACCGCCAACAACTATGGTTATGAGCAACCATGAGTACATTCTTTGTTACGCCAAGCGGTTAGAGAATGTGAAGTTGCGAGGGGAAGACAGAAAGGAGGAGGATTTCGGGAATCCAGACAACGACCCGAGAGGTCTTTGGCGTTCCGAAAGTATCCGTGCAACTGGTCAGCAAGATAATCACTTTGATATTAAAGACCCCAAGACAGGTAAGGTTTTTAGTGGTAATTGGGCTTTTTCAAAGAGAAGAATCGACGAGATGATTGTGGATGGGTTGATACTCTTTCCCGAAGATGAAAATGGCACACCGCGTCAAAAGAAGTTCATAGACAGTTATCTCAATGACACTAAAGCCATTGTTACACTTCTTGGTTGGTTCTCAACAGAGAACTCAACAAAATACTTGATGTCTTTATTTGGTGAAAAGAAAGTGTTTGATTTTCCAAAGCCAGTGGAGCTTATCCAGTTCTTGGTTAAACAGGCATCATCGGACTCCGATATTATTCTCGACTTCTTTGCTGGCTCTGGTACTACAGCACACGCGGTAATGGCACAGAATGTGTCAGACAAAAGTAATCGTAAGTGGATTTGTGTTCAGTTGCCAGAGAAGACAGATGAGAGTAGTGAGGCATATAAGGCAGGATTCAAAACTATCGCAGGTCTTGCTATGGAGCGTATTCGTCGTGCAACAAATGAACTTGGAAGTAATGATGGTTTCAAGGTATTCAAACTATCAGAATCAAATTACCCAGAGAACACTTTTGAGTTTGACCCCGAACAATCAGAGTCCGACAATCAAAAAGCGTTTGAAGAATATCTTGATAGAGCAAAGCAAAACAAACTCATTGATGATGTAGATGAGACAAGTGTTATTTACGAGAACATCGTCAAAGAAGGATTCTCACTTAACTCAAACATTGTTGAAGGTGTGAAGGGTGATAACAAAATCTACACAATAACTGATGGTGACAAACAGTTCTCAATCTGCCTAGACAGAGATATCAAAAATACGACCACAAAGTTCTTGGCTGATTCTGCAAAGAACACGACTTTCATCTGCTTCGATAATGCGCTTGATGACTCTGCAAAGGCAAACCTCGGTCTTAACCTTGAACTGAAAACGATATGAGCGATGAACAAGAACACAACGAAACAGAAGTAAAAGAACCGATGTCAAAGCATCAGTTCTATTTCGAAACTCCTCTGTATGAGATTCTTGGCGTAGAAGAAGTGGTGGAAGATTTTGATGAAGGAGATGTTGATGGCTATAACTCTATCAGTGGTTTTGATACAACCTACAAGATAAACCGTGGTCGGATTGGAGACCAGTACTCTGATTACTACACTTTCTACACCATCACCTTAACCTGCAAAAGAAATAATACTGACAAGATACGTTTTTTCGTTCTGAACAATGGAAAGGCAATTTTGAAGGTCGGACAGTGGCAATCACTTGCAGATATTCAGTTTGCAGAACTGGGTAAGAAATACGACAAAGTATTGGACGAGGATTCACTGTTTGAGTTCAAGCGTGCTATTGGTCTCGCCGCACACGGTACTGGTGTTGGGTCTTTTGTTTACCTGCGAAGAATCTTCGAAAAGCTCATTTTTCAGACCTTTGATGCCCATAAAAGTACTCTAGGGGTGGAGAAGAAGGATTTTGCGCCTATGCGCATGGAAGACAAGGTAGAACTCCTAAAAGCGCATCTGCCTAGCCAGCTCGTTGAAATGAAGTCCGTTTACTCTATTTTGAGTAAAGGCATTCATCAGTTGAGCGAGAATGAGTGTTTGGCGTATTTCGAACCACTCAAACTCTCTATTGAGCTTGTTCTCGACCAGAAGATTGAGATGGATTTGAAACGTCAGCGAGATGAGAGAGTTAAGGATGAAATAAAGAACATCCACACAAAACTTGGAAAATAATTATGAAGTTTAAGTTTGACGCAAATCAAGATTTTCAAATAGAAGCAGTGAATGCAATCACTGATATTTTTGAGGGACAACCACGCCGACAAAGTGTGGTAGTAAATGTGCCAACTCTTTCACTCTCTGGACGACTTCCTTTGCAGGAAGCGTTTGGTATTTACCCGAACGAACTCACTCTTTCTGATGAAGAAGTAATTGGGAATGTTCACAAAGTCCAAGAGCGAAACAAAATAAAAAATGGCGGTGCAGTTCCTGATTTTGATTTTTCAATAGAGATGGAAACAGGTACTGGTAAGACCTATGTATATTTACGCACCATTTTTGAACTCAATAAGAAATACGGCTGGAAAAAGTTTATTGTGCTCGTGCCATCTGTTGCTATCCGAGAAGGTGTTATCAAAACACTACAAATAACTAAAGACCACTTCTCCGAACTGTACGACAATGTGCCGTATCGTTTTTATGAGTATCAGTCCAAGAATATCTCACAGGTGAAGCGTTTTGCGGACTCAAGCAACTTGGAGATTATGGTAATGACTGTTGGTGCATTCAACAGCGACAAGAACGTCCTCTATTCTGCGCGCGACCAGATGCAGGGTGAACAGCCAATCAGCTACATCCAGCGCACAAATCCTATTTTGATACTCGATGAACCACAAAACATGGAGGGTGAAGCAACAACTGAAAAGCTAAAGCAATTTAACTCACTCTTTCGACTTCGCTACTCCGCAACACACCGCAATACGTATAACTTGATGTACCAACTTACGCCGTTTGATGCATATCAGCTCGGTCTAGTGAAGAAGATTGAGGTGTATTCCGTAACCGATGATGACTCTGGTATTTCTCGCCCGACCCTCAACCTTATCTCTGTTGAAGCTGGTAAGACCTTAAAGGCGAAGGTAGAAGCCATTGTGAAGGATTCTGACGGTGTACCGAAGCGTAAAAAGCTCACACTCAAGGATGGTGATGATTTGGCGGTAAAGACCAATAATGACGTTTATGCGGGCTATGTTGTGGAATCCCTTGATGCGAATGCTCCTGATATGGGCTTGGTGGGCAAAGTACGCTTTCGCAATAGCGTGGAGATACAACAAGGTGAAGGTGTAGGAGGCAATCATGAGCAACTTATGCGTGAGCAGATTGAGCAGACCATCCGCAGACACTTTGAAAAGCGTGTGCAACTACGAGAGCTAGGTATCAAGGTGCTTTCACTCTTTTTCATTGACAAAGTAGATAACTACGTTCAATCAGATGGCTTCATCCGTTCAGTTTTCGTGAGTGAGTTTAATCGCTTGAAGAAAGAGTATGACGCGGATGAACTTGATGTGGACACAGTTCACAAGGGCTACTTTGCAAAACGTGGTGAAGAATACTTGGAACGAGAATCTGCTATTTCTGAAAATGCAGAAGCGTACGAACTCATTATGAAAGACAAAGAGCGCCTGCTTTCTTTTGAAGAACCGACAGAGTTTGTCTTCTCCCACTCCGCCCTCAAGGAAGGATGGGACAATCCAAACATTTTTAATATCTGTACGTTACGACAAACACTTTCACTCATGCGTAAGCGTCAAGAAGTTGGACGAGGCATGCGTCTATGTGTGAATCAAGACGGAGAGCGCATCTTCTTGCGTCACGTTAATCTGCTTTCTGTGATTGCAAACGAGAGCTATTCGGAGTTTGTTTCTCAACTGCAAGACGAATACAAAGAAGACGGTATTTACGGAGACGCTCCTGTTCCTCACAATGCGAAGCGTAAGACCACAGTGAAGCTCAAGAAAGGTTTTGAGAAGAACTCTGACTTTGGTGCTATATGGGACAGAATCTCAAAGAAGACGCGTTACTTGGTGAGCGTGAACAGCGAACGCCTTATTGATAGTTGCGCAGGGCAAATTGCAAAACTTTCTATTGCAAAACCACAAGTACGAGTGAATCGTGCTGGCGTTGAGATGGGTGAGGAAGGAATCACTGCTCGCGTTGTTGGTGCTCGTACACGAGACCTTAATCAAATTAAACGCGCTATTGACCCTGTTGAACTTATCAAGAGCGATACAAAACTAACTCGCCAAACTGTTGCAGAGATTCTCGTCAAAGCAGACAACACTAAAGCATTTCTCAATAACCCAGAGCGCTTTTGTTTTGAAGCATCAAGAATTATCAGAGCAGAACTGGTTAAGGATTATATTGAGCAGATACGTTATGAGGTGCTTGCAGAGCAGTACGACGTGAAGCAGTTTGAGAATATCCCAAGCTACAAAGACGCTACCCATCCAGTAAGTAACTCAATTTACGATGCGATTGTGTATGACTCGGAAGTTGAAAAGAGCTTTGCCGTTGACTTGGACAAGGATGAGCGCATCAAACTTTTCATTAAACTTCCTAACTGGTTCAAGGTAGAAACTCCTGTGGGTGGCTACAATCCCGACTGGGCAATCGTGACTGCCAAGCGAGACCTGCAAGGACAAGACAGTGAGCGCGTGTATTTTGTTATCGAAACGAAGGGTAATGTATCCAACTTGCGACCTAGCGAACAAGCCAAAATTGCATCAGCCAAGAAACATTTTGAGGTTGTTGAAGTGAAGTACAAAGAGGTTGAAAACTACGAGCAATTTGTTGAGCAGATATAGTTTTATGAAGTCACCAAAACTCCTTACAGAGAAGTTTGTTCAAGACAGTATTATTGAGTACCTATTTCGTAAAGGATGGAGTAGGAATCTTCGCAGTAAGGGGCTTGATGAGCATGGTGTAGATATTAAGGTTAGAAATAACAAGTTCTCGCGGTACTGGCTTATTGAATGCAAGGGTGATGCTTCGAAGACAGCAAAGTTTCCTCGCTCACATCGTGAGGTCTGTTTCAATCTCGCGCTTGGACAAATTATCACTCGTATGAAAAGTGGTGGTAAACGTGGGTACAAATACGGCTACAAGTACGGTGTCGGTTTTAGTTCTGCTTTTAGGGACTTGGTTGTTCGCCGTCTTCCATCCAACGTTGCGGACAAATTAAATCTCTATGTATTTCTGGTATCAGAAGATGGCAAAGTTGAATTGTTGGACTGGAAAAAACTAAAAACACTGCAATCCAAATAAAACATGCTCTCGAAAAAAGCGCTTGAGGATTTCAAAAGAATATGGAAAGAGGAGTTTGGAGAAGAACCTTCTGATGAAGTTGCAGTAGAACAAGCAACAAAACTTCTTACATTGATGAACGCTGTTTATCGCCCTGTTAAGAAAGAGTGGATGAAGGAGTATTTACAGAAGCCCCTAGACCCTAAAGTTTCTGATAAAAAAGTTGCTCTTGCAGAGGGTGTCCCCCCGAAAAGGAAAGAGTGAGTTTCCAAAGCTACCACCACCGAAAATCTATTTCTTGTGGGGATTTTGACTCAAGATGAATGGGGTATACCCCCTCTGATATAGTTCTGTATCACCTCTGCTAACTAAAGCTATACAAAGTTAGTACAGGTAGGAAAAGAATGAATACTGTCATAAGCAAAAAGGCGATATGTCCCTAGGTATACAGTGTTCCGACATACACAGGTGCATATCTACTGAACCACAGCCAATAACTGACGCATTTGTTGGAGAGAAACGCTAGGATATGGGAACAAATCAAGCCAGTTGATAGTTCGTAGCTCCTCCCTCCAAGCCAGCCCGAATAAAACTTGTTTGAAAAGGTGAGAAATTTTCTTGTCCGTCCGAAGCAGAATTGCGAAGGCGGAGGAGCGCGGCGCGAAGTGCCGCGTATGGAAGAGAAGGGTTTTCTTGGACTTTTTTGTCGTGGAGATAGAGGTTCGATCCGAAGATTTTCTGGAGAGATGATTTTATTAGAAGTTATTAATGTAAAGTCAGATTGACATTTTGGTTTTATTATGTAAACTTGTATTACAAATCATGCAAGAATATATTTTAAATAAAGTGAATAAATTACGGACTCAAAAAAGTATTACGCAGGAAGAGCTTGCGGAAAAACTAAAAGTGAGCCGACAGACAATCATTGCGATTGAAAAAGGAAATTACACACCGTCTGTACTACTTGCTCTTAAAATCGCAGATTTCTTCAAATTACCAGTCGAACATATTTTTAAAATTTCTTATGACCCTTCGATAAAAACTCAGGGTCATGGTGAATAAAATTGAACCATGAAAAATAAAATAACAAAAGAAATAATAGTTTCCCTCACGCTGGTTGTGCTGGCGGTTTTGCTTCTTAATCCTTTTCATTTTTGGATGCCAGACATGATGGTGATGGGGATGTTGGCTATTCTCTTAGTTCTCTTTGGTATATTTGCGAGCTTTATTCTAAAAGAAAAAGTATTTGATGAACGCGATGATGTAAACCGTTCACTTGCTGGGCGAAATGCGTTTCTTGCTGGATCGGCGATTCTTATGATCGGCATTGTGATACAGGGATACTCACACAGAGTAGACCCAGGGTTAGTGATTGCTTTAATAGTAATGATAATCGTTAAAATTGCTACTCGTATTTGGAGCGACAAAAACCTCTAAATAGATTTATCCACAAAACTAATGTAAAGCATGCTTTACATTCGTTTTGTTATTTTATATACTTTGCTTATTAAGTTAGTAATTAAAAAATTTTTTATGAATAAAAGCACAGGAATTATTATTGGGGTTATTGCAATTGTTGTCGTGGCAGGAGGAATTTATGCATCAATGAATAGAAAAAATGATGCTGTGATGATGCAAAAGGATGTTGAAAGTGATGCAAAGTTAGCTACACAAGATAAGGCAATGGCGGAAAAGGAAGCGTTGCAAGATAAAGAAGCAATGATGAAAAAAGACGGGGATGATAACGTTAAAGAAGAAGGTGTAATGACGAAGGCTGGTTCATACGAATCTTATGCCCCAGAAAAAGTGACTTTCGCTTCCGCCACTCACGACGTAGTTTTATTTTTCCGAGCAAGCTGGTGTCCGACTTGTAGAGCCGTAGATGCGGACATTAAAGCTAATCTCTCAAAAATTCCGGGAAGTCTAGCAATCCTTGATGTAAATTACGATAACTCGACCGCGCTCAAACAAAAGTATGGAGTTACTTACCAGCATACATTTGTACAAGTTGATAAAGACGGAAACCTAATCAAAAAGTGGAGTGGTAGTGGAACTCTCTCTGCGCTTGTGGCAGAAGTAAAATAATATGCTGCTTCTTCTAGTCTCATTTATCGCGGGAATACTCACGGTACTGGCACCGTGTATTTTGCCCCTCCTTCCTGTGATAATAGGTCACTCTATCACGGACACTACTCCAAACAGGAGAAGACTTTTTGTGGTTGTGACATCGCTTGGAATTTCGGTCATACTATTCACATTACTTCTTAAAGCAAGCTCCTTGTTGATTGATATTCCTCAAGATTTCTGGAAGTGGATTTCTGGTGGAATTATTTTCTTGTTTGGTTTGACTATGGTTTTCCCTGATCTATGGGAAAAATTTTCCTTTGCAAATACTTTAAGTATTAAATCAAATAAAGTATTAACAAAAGGATATCAAAAGAATAGTGTCTGGGGAGATGTGATCATCGGCGCATCACTCGGACCTATTTTTTCTGCTTGCAGTCCGACATATTTTGTTATCTTAGCAACAGTATTACCCGTCTCACTTTTCTTGGGGATTATCTATCTTTTCACTTATGTTTTAGGTTTATCACTCGCTCTTATAGTTGTCGCTCTTTTAGGTGAACATATTATGGCAAAAATCGGAAAAGTTTCAGATCCTAGGGGGTGGTTTAAAAAGATATTTGGAGTCATTTTCATTTTCGTAGCAATAGCTATTATTTCTGGATATGACAAAAAACTTCAAATTAGTCTGCTTGATGCGGGATTTTTAGATGTAACCAAAATTGAACAAAAGTTGTTAGAAAAAAATGATAAAAAAGATGTAAGTATAAATGATAATGGCGAAGAATTATTCTTAGACATTGAAGAAAAAAATAAAAAATTTACTCTTGCTCCTGACATAAGTACTCCCGATGGTTTTATAAATACCCCTCGACTAAACTCGGGGCAAGCAGGGCCGATCACCATCTCTCAATTCAGGGGTAAAAAAGTTGTGTTATTAGATATTTGGACATATAGCTGTATAAATTGTAGGCGTACTATTCCATATCTAAACCAGTGGTACAAAGAATACGAAGATGAAGGGCTTGTTATTATAGGTCTTCACACCCCAGAATTTTCTTTTGAAAAAGTGGAAGAGAATGTGGAAAAAGCTGTAAAAGATTTCGGTATAAAATATCCTGTGGTACTTGATAACGATTTTTCTACATGGAATGCGTATAAAAATCAATACTGGCCTAGGAAATATCTGATAGATATAGATGGGTATATTGTCTATGACCATGCCGGAGAGGGTCAATATAAAGAAACAGAAGTTGCAATACAAAAAGCTCTAGTGGAACGGGCTGATAGACTAGATATGAATGTAGAAATATTTTCAAATATATCAAAGCCAGAAAATGTCGTGTCTGTGGAATCTGGAAAGGTGAAAAGTCCGGAAGTATATTTTGGATCGGCGAGAAATGAATACCTTGCAAACGGTATCGCAGGTCGTACAGGCGAGCAGACTCTTTTAGTTCCTTCATCAATATCTTCCAACAAACTTTACCTTGGTGGTACATGGAATATGACTTCTGAATACGCTGAAAGTAAGAGTGTGGGAAGTATTGTCTTTAGCTACGAAGCAAAAAATGTCTACATAACCGCAGGGGGAGCGGAAGGAGTTCTAGTTGAAATTTATAAAGACGATGTGTTTGTAAAGAAAGTAATCATTAAGAACGAAACACTCTATATGCTCATTCAAGATACTGATTATGGAAAACATGTTTTGCGCATTGTTATACCAAAAGCCGGATTACAAGCTTTTACTTTTACGTTTGGTTAAATAAATAAAATATATGAATGACAACATACCTAAAAATGAAGAAGAGTTTAAGAGGAAATTAACGAGAGAACAATATGAGGTTCTGCGACAAAAAGGTACAGAACCTGCTTTTTCCGGAAAGCTTATTCGTCCTGACAAAGACGGATTCTATAAATGTGCCGCTTGTAGCAACCCACTTTTTAAAGCAGAAGCAAAATTTGATTCTGGTACGGGCTGGCCAAGCTTTGATGAGGCACTTCCTGGAGCGGTAAAAAATATTGAGGATACTTCTCACGGAATGAAAAGAGTGGAGGCAGTATGCTCGGTCTGCAATTCACATCTTGGCCACGTATTTGATGATGGTCCGACAAAGACTGGGAAAAGATACTGTATGAATTCGGTCTGCTTTGAAGACCTTAACGCCAAATAATTATGAATAAGAAAATCGTATTAGCGGGAGGATGTTTCTGGGGTCTTGAGGATTTGATCAGGACTCAACCTGGGGTGGTAGCCACAGAAGTTGGCTACACTGGCGGTAAAAATGAAGACCCAACCTATGAAAATCATTCAAACCACGCTGAAGCCGTAGAGATTGAGTATGATCCAACAAAAACATCATACAAAAATCTTCTTGATTTCTTCTTTCAGATTCACAACCCAACAACTCTCAACCAACAAGGGAACGACAGAGGAACATCCTATCGGTCCGCTATTTTTTATAAAAATGAAGAGGAAAAAAAGGAAAGTGAAGATTTTATTGAGATTGTAAACAAATCAAAACGTTGGAAAGACCCCGTTGTCACTACGCTTGAACCTTTAGGTAGGTTTTATAAAGCAGAAAGCTATCATCAGGATTACCTACAGAAAAATCCTGGAGGTTATACCTGTCATGCCATTTGGTTTGATAGCTATCTAAAATAGTAGTATGCATAATTTTAAGCACCTATCTCAAAAAGCGATTTCACTCATCTTGTTGTTACTTTTGCTTGTTATAGGTGGTATTGTATATTTCAAACAAAATCCATCTGTTCCTACACAGAACATGCGTGAAAGCGGTGCAGTTAAAGATCATTGGAAAGAAATTCTGACTCCCGAGCAGTATTATATCTTGAGAGAAGCGGGAACGGAGACTCCGTTTACTGGCGCATTAAATCACGAAACACGAAAAGGAACGTACTACAGCGTTGGTTGTGACAAACCACTTTTTAGGTCAGAGCAGAAATATGACTCAGGTACTGGCTGGCCAAGTTTCTTCGCTCCAATATCTGAAGATGCACTTGTGCTTCGAAGAGAAAGTGGATTTTTGGACGATCGGATCGAAGTTCTTGATACCTGTGGTTCTCATCTTGGTCATGTTTTTGATGATGGACCACAACCTACAGGGAAAAGATTTTGCATGAATTCAGTAGCACTCTATTTTGTTCCGGATGAAAAGTAAAAATAGTAGAATGGTAGCTTCCCGAGGCTTTACCGAGGGACAGATTTTTAACACACGAAGTGACTATAAAATTTTAATGATCTATCTCGTCTATATTTTAGAATGTGCTGACAAAACTTTTTATGTCGGTTGTACAAATAATCTTGAGCGAAGACTTCTGCAACATAATAATTCAAAATCTGGAGCTCACTATACAAAAATAAGAAGACCAGTGAAGTTATTGTATTCAGAAACACATCCTAATAGATCGTCTGCTCTTAAAAGAGAAGCCGAGATTAAAGGGTGGGGAAGAGAGAAGAAGCTTGATTTGATTAGCAAAACAAGTAAAGACCAAATTCTGTCTCTAATTTAACTAATTTTGTCTCAATACTGTCCCCAGCTTTCACCGAAGGCTTCGGCTTGGCAGGGCAGGTGGTCAGCCAATCTAGATTTTAGTATATAAAACCGTCCTAACCAATGTTGGGAGGGTTGTGGTTTGTCAGCTCCTCCAGAGTGAACCAATTCTCAAAAGAGAGGATCATTTGAACGGAAGCGAGATGTCTTCCGGTTTTTCCTTTCTTCTCCGGATTTTGTGCATACTCCATAATCCCATCAAGCAAGTAATGTGCGTGTGCAAGTCGCTCTTTCGAAGAAAGAGAGCCCAGTGTTTTTCTTGGATCCATTCTGATTTTGGGAATACCTTTTTTTTCAAACTGCTCGCGATACATCACTACTATCTCGAGAATTTTCTCTGTTGTCATGGAGTCACCTCTTTTCTGTGGCCAGAATAACACATCCAAGGATTAAAATAAAGCTCTTCTGGCCTACGGGTACGGCGCCTTTTATTTTACTACAAATATGTTAAATTTAAATAAAATTATGATAGAAGATTATGGTAATGAAAAAGGTTTGGGGAAAGAGGGAGGTTTTAATCCCGAGGATTCTAGGTATGAGCAAGAAAAGTTGCAGAAAGAGATCGCAAGCAGTTTGGAAGAGGGAATACACAAACCAAATACTTCTTACTATATGTTTGAAAACAATGAAGATAGAAATAAAGCTCTGGATTTAGTCGAAGAATATAGGCAACATGATGATACGTTTGCTTATCTTGAAAGTAATTTTGGATACGACGAGGAGAACCCGCTTGGTATAAAATTGCCGTTTGCAAAAAGTTTTGAAAATCAGGATGAGAAAGTCCAAAACTTTTTTGAGCAACATAAATTGAAAGTGAACAAAATCTATAGAGATGGTGAAAATGTTGAAACTAAGGATAATTTAGTAGTTTTGCCTAAAAATAGAGAAGACTTAAAACGACAAGGAACAGATATCCACAAAAAAGCCGCATAAAATTAAAATGTAAATGCAGACAAATAATAGGATCATACTAGCGGTAGATGAATTGTCTTTAGAGAGATGTTTGGAATTAGTTTCAAAAATAGGTAAGAGACTCTGTGCGGTAAAGATTCACAATATTTATGATCAAAATGGTCCAGAAATTGTTTGGAAGTTAAAAAATGCCGGTGCAAGTCGTGTGTTTGTAGATGCAAAACTTCATGATATTCCAAACACCGTAAGGCTCCGCGCCAAAGCAATAGCGGATTCTGGCGCTGAAATTATCACCGTACACGCATCTGGAGGTATAGAGATGATGAGGGTGGCAGTCCGAGCATTTCCATTTGAAGTATTTGCTGTCACGGTGCTCACTTCATTAAATATAGAGCAAACTCATTTGATCTATGGTAAGTCTCCTAAAGACGTTGTGTTGTATTTGGCAAAACAAGCAAAGCTTGCTGGATGTGCGGGTGTTGTTTGTTCTTCAAAAGAGGTTGGAATTTTGTCTAAAATACCAGAACTCAGAGGTCTGAAGTTTATGGTTCCAGGGGTCAGGTCTTTGGGCAAGGCGTTGGGGGACCAAAGTCGTGTTGATACTCCCGTATCAGCAATCAAAAAAGGTGCCACTTACATTGTAGTTGGTCGAGAGGTTACAGAGGATAAAGATCCAGTTAAAGCTTTCCTTAAGATTGAGTCAGAGATATCAGAAGTTTGTTTTTAATGTCCCTCATCTGCTATAGCGTCGGCTTTGGTGGGGTGCACAGTGCCGTCTTTATGTTCTGGAGGAGTGTAGATGGTGTAAAGCTTCATTTCCTTTTCGCCGGTGTTGATGATGTTGTGGCGAGCGCCAGCAGGGACTACAATCGCCCAGTCGTCCTCAATATCAAATTCTTCTCCATTTAAAACAGCCTTACCTTCTCCTTCTTCAAGGCGGATGAATTGGTCAACATCGTGCACCTCTTCACCGATATCTTCTCCGGGGAGAAGAGACATCACTACTAGCTGGCTCTTTTCAGTAGTGTTTAAAACCTTCCTAAAATTATCGTTCTCTACTGTATCTTTTTCTAAATTTTTGACGTAAGTCATCTGGTTTGATGTTAATTTTAATACACGTATTATAGCACATTTAATGTTTTGTATTTAAAAATTTTATGATAATATAGATCATATGAAGACTTTTATTTGGATAGGGACAGTTGTAATAGTACTAGTGGCCCTAATGTTTTGGGGTGTAAAGGGTACATCAAGCACGGGTCCATCTTTTGAATTGGGGGTGGTTCATCCGCTAGATAATATAAAAGGCAATGCTAGTTCAACCGTAGTGGTGATGGAGTATAGCGATTTTCAGTGTCCAGCCTGCAGATCTTACTATCCAATTATGAAAGAGCTCATGGTGGAGTTTGGTGACAGGGTGACTTTTGTTTATCGCCACTTTCCACTGATCGGGATACACCCAAATGCGGAGTTTGCAGCTCGGGCGGCAGAAGCAGCGGGGAAACAGGGCAAGTTTTGGGAAATGCATGATCTTTTGTTTGAAAAGCAAGATGAGTGGGCTAAAGCCCCTGATGTAGAGTCAAAGTTTGAATCCTACGCGACTCTTTTAAATATTTCTATCGAACAATTTAAAACTGATTGGGTGTCCAAAGAAGTCAAAGATTTTGTTAAAACCCAGAGAATGCACGCGATTAAATCAGGACTCCAGGGTACTCCAAGTTTTTTTATAAATGGCAAACAAATCCAAAACCCCGCCTCAGTTCAAGCGTTTAAAATCCTTATAAACGAGGCCCTGGCCAATTAGACGCAATCAACACTTTTGCTTTTATTAAACTTCTAAAATGTTGTAAAATAAAAGATATGGAAAGGAATTTAAAATATACTCTATACTTTCTAGTCTGTGTAGCGATTTTCTTTGCTCTGGTGAAAGTGTTTGGTGGTTCCTTTTCTTCAAATCAAGCCACTGCTTTTGAATGGGAGAAAACAGTAAATGTGTATTTTGCGTATAATGGACCTAAAGAAGAATCAGACTGTACGTATGTTGTGCCATTTCCTCGTACGATATTGAATGCAGAGACTCTTGGGCCGGGAGCTCTTGGGGCACTTCTCGAAGGTCCCATATTAAATGAGCTAGAAATGAATAGGGGTTTGAGTAGTGCTATACCAGAAAATGTTTTAATTCAAAAATTTGAAATCAAAGACAAGGTAGCTTTTGTTGATTTTAATTCTAGTTTAAATGAAGGGGTGGCAGGATCTTGCAGGGTACTTGCCATTCGTTCTCAAATAGAAAACACACTTAACTCTCTACCTGACATAGATAGTGTAGTTATCTCCGTCAATGGTCAAACTGAAGGTATCCTAGAGCCTTAATTAACCCAAGATTTTTCTGTATCTGGTCTCACTGAATGCACTACTGCAGCTTCGTAAACATTGGGGTTGCCATTTTTAATAGTCTGTAATCTATCTTTCAGCTGTTCTAGTTCCAAAAAAGCTCCTCGTGTTTCTACAAATTCATCTATATTTACCGGCTTTCCATGTCCTCCAATACCCCTCTCTAATACTTGCTTGGTTAAAAGATCGTCTCTTAATAGTGGGTGTTCTTTTATCAACAACATAGCAGCCTCTATATCTTCTGGTCTTGGGACATTTTTTTCATTATCTATTTGTTCCATTTTTATATTATGTTAACTTATTATTAATGGACTTATTATACTATTTTGTATCTCTTTTAGGAATAAAAAGCAAGCCGAGAAGGGTAAAGCAAGCGAGGAAGTAGAAGGAGCTAGAGTAGGAAAAGAAATAAACAACAGGTAGAGCAAAAAGAGGAGCGATGACATACGAGAGTGGGCGAGCCATACGGAAAAGACTTATAAACCCGGTATCCTCTTCTTTTACGTGTTTGAAAAAATAGCTTTCACTTGAGGCTTCGACGAGACTTGCTCCAACCCTTGTTACAAACAACAAAACAGTCCAGATCCAAAAAACTGGAGAGTGGAGAGTGGGTATAAAGATGGTGGATATAAACATTATAATAAATCCTAGAATTAGAAATTCTTTTTCTCCAAATTTTTTATCTGCCAAAAACCCAGTCGGCATTTCAAAGAGAATAAAAGGCAAAAGCATTATTGTAAAGATAAGTCCGATTTTGTCCCAACCGAAGCCAATTTCCTTATTTAAAAGGAGTGGCAGATATATAACCATCCAAGCGTAAAAAAAATTAAGTATAAATTGAGTACCTATTATTTTCGCTTGATCTTTTTTATTCCACAATGAGCGTAAAGTGGAAAATATTCTGGTGTTTATAATTGGTGCCGTTTTTGTATTCTTAAAAAATATACTCACTATAATAAAAAGTGGTATCAGGGCTACGGCTGACAGTAAATAAACTTTACCAAAAGTATTTTGGGTTACCAGAAAGACAAGAGTTAGAGGTGAAAGAACCCAAGCAAAATTTGAGATGGTGAGGAGGATGCTTCTTTTGCCACCAGTCTCGCCTTCTATTTTTGTCTCTTGTTCTAGGTTTATATCAATACAAAAATAAAGCATTGAACTAGTGGCAATATGAATCAAAAATAAAATAATAACCAAAGCTGCTACATTGGTACTCGCCATACCAAAAATGGCAAAAATCTCTAGAGTTATAAAAAATAAAAAAGTTAAAACACTACCAGATTTCCTTAAGATAGAAGGAGCTAAAAGAAGGAAAACGATGCTGAGCAAAGAACCTCCGATATATAAAATATTTAAAGTATTGTCTCCGACAAATTGTTTGAGTAGGGAAGAGTTTACGTAAGTAATTAGGGCAAGATGTACCGCAAACAGAAACCCGCTCAAATATACTAACCCCAATCTCTTTTTTAAACTTACATTTAAACTCACCTGTTTATTTTACCTGAAAATAGTCGTGAGGTATAGAGTCTTTATTATAAAAAATGTCGCAAGAATCTGCAGATTCCAACGACACAAGTTCTACCTTTTTATTTGAAATGCAAAAGATACGCAAGACAAAATATGGCAGATGCAAAAACAAACGACCGGAGGACTTGCACATCCACACCAAAATTTTTTCTTAAGTTTGTGATGAAAATCAGACTTATGATAAGCAATATCCACCAAACGAATTCTATGAATAATTTGGGGATCTGGAAGAGCGTACTGTGTATCACGTACAACAATACCGCAATAACCGATGCCATCAAAGTACCCAAAGTTATTGGACCGAAAGGAATTGTTTCTTTTTTCACTGTGAACCTTCTTTCTGTATTGGATTATATAATATTACAGATCAAATAGTAAGCAAAATGATAAAAGTGGCTTAAAATAAGGAAAATTTGAGGATGACCCTTTGGGCAGGGTCTTCAAGGGTCATCCTCTGGGAAGGGAATTTATTTTTTTATTTTTCCCCTCACCTTCGCAAGGTGAGGGGAGGCTTTCCGTAAGGAAAGCGGGGTGGGGTCGTAAAGATAAGCCTAAACCCCCAAGATGACGGGGATGACGATGGGTTTTTTGGCGGTTTTTTGGAAGAGGAAGCGGGCGACAGCGTCAGTCACATTGCTTTTGATATAATCAAAATTTATCGGATTCATGCCACGGGTTGATTCTTCAATAGTTTTTTTGATGATGAGGCGAGTGTGTCCCAAAAGCTCTTGGGACTCACGCAAATAGACAAAACCGCGAGAAATAAGATCTGGCGATTTGCGGAGTCTGCCAGTCTTCAAATCAATGATAGCGACAATCACAAACATTCCATCATCGGCTAGCATTTTTCTATCTCGCATGACTACCTCTTGGACATCAGCGACCGCAAAGCCGTCCACCATCACTGGAGAAGATGGGGCGGTCTGTTTCAAAGCAATTATTTTTTCACCCTGATCTTCTATTTGGATTATCATACCGTTGTCTGGCACAATTATATTTTTTTCCGGCATTCCCAAAGTTTGGGCAAGCTCCTCGTGGATACGAAGCATATAATGATTGCCGTGGATGGGAATAAAAAATTTTGGTTTTATTTTTTTATGTAGCCACTCAAGTTCTCCACGGTTACCATGTCCAGTTGAGTGAATGTAGACATCGGAGGTGCGGTAGTGGATTATTTTAGCCCCGAGTCTCGCCAGATTGTCCTTCAGTTTTTGAACAGATCTTTCGTTGCCGGGAATAATAGAAGAAGATAGAAGTACAGTATCTCTTTTGCCAACCTTTATATTTTTATGGCTCTTGTTTGACATACGCATCAGAGCGGCAAATTCATCTCCTTGAGCGCCAGTAGCCAAGACAACCACCCTGTCTGGCGGATATTTTTCTATATCTTCTACTCCCACGATAGTCTCCTTTTTTACTTTTAATCTTCCGAGAGATAAGACTATCTCAATATTTTGCTTCATACTCCTCCCTTCCACCACCACCTTTTTACCGTTCCTTTCGGCGGCTTCTATGATGGCGATTATCCGCTCTAATTGGGAAGCAAAAGTGCCGATGATAAGTCTGCGTTTGGTGCCTCTTATGATTTCTTCTAGGTTTTTGCAGACTTCTTTTTCTGGAGTGGAAAATCCGGGGTTGTCTACGTTGGTAGAATCCATCATAAGTAATAATACTTTTTTGTCTTCAAATATTTTATATTCCGCCTCTTCTCTCTCGGTCGGGATACCTTTTTCGTGTTCCAATTTTATGTCTCCTGGAGTCACTATCGCTCCATATGGAGTTTCTATAATGATACCCATTGAATCGGGTATGGTGTGGGTGACTGCAAAAAATTTAACTCTAAGTTTTCCCAAGATGATAGTATCTTCTTTTTCTACCACCTTTATATCAAGTGGTGGTAAATGGGGGAACTCCTCCTGCCTCTTTTTAATCATAATGGTAGTGAGGGCTCTTGAGTAGATTGGTGGATTGCCAATGCGGTACATAATATAAGGGATACCGCCTATGTGGTCTAAGTGTCCATGAGTTATTATCACCCCCCTGATTTTATCTTTTCTTTCTTCAAGATATTTTGTATTTGGCAAAATATAATCCACTCCGGGAGTATCTTCGTCTCTAAATTGAAATCCGGCATCGATCACCAAGATATCATCACCGATTTCAATGGCGGTCATATTTTTACCGATCTCCTCAACACCGCCCAACGGGATAATTCTGATATTTTCTCCAACGACAGGCAATGAGAGAGTCTCGGTGGTCACAGATTGGGGTTTTTGATTTTCAGCGTGGCCAAACCTAGAGTTTGAATTAACAAAACGTTTACGAGAGAAAGAGTCAGTTCTTTTTCTCACAGGTGTTACTCCCGGAGCATTTCTCAACCCTCTTGGTTTTTCTGGAGCATAAAAGCTTCTTATTTTATTTCTTTTTTGTTCGGGCATATTTTTATAATTTAGTTGGAGAAAAATTTCCAGACTTTGTCAGTCTCTATAAACCACTTATTAATTGAGATAAATCTTTCATTTTGGGAAGAAACATCTTTTAACAAAATATTTTTTACATTTTTTGCCGGAGCATACAAGAAACTTGGAGAAAACAAGAAAATCGCTGGAGTATCATTTTTTATTTCAGCAAAAAGGGTTTCTTTTTTTCTTGCTTGTTCTACCACATCTTCTTCTATCTGAATTTCTTCCAATATTTTATCGGCAGTGATATTGGCATAAAGTGAAATGTTAAGTCCGGGGTCATTTCGCTCCGAAGAATGCCAAAATGGATAAAGATCACTCTCGGCCCCTACCACTTCTCCAAAAAGGAGGGCATCATATTTTCTGGGCTTTATTACATTTTGACTCAAATCCCCAGATTCAAAGACTTTGACTGAGACAGAAGCTCCCATTTTATTCCAAGCTTCTCGCAATATTTCAGCTGTTTTTATGAGCTCTGGAGCATCCGAAGTGGTGATGGCAAATTGGAAAATTGTGGTTCCAGTTTTTGTCTTTTTTTCTAAATAACCATCTTTATTTTCTTTCCAACCAGATTTAAGCAGGAGATCTCTCCCGGCTTCTATGTTTCCCTCCATTTTTTGACTGTCTCTCTCAACACTTTCTGGGGTTGGTCCATTCAAAACTTTACCAAAACCTGAAAGCACTTGATCGACTATCATTTTTTTGGGAGTGGCTACCTCTAGTGCCTCTCTTATTTCTTTATTTAAAAAGATTGGGGCAACATTTTGATTAAGGAACACCCCAAAAATCCTAGGTAGAGAAGTCTCGCTTATAATATTTTTATTTTGGATTAAACGTTTGGCGCCCTCTTGGCTTAAATTTACGGCACTGTTTATATCTTGGTTTTCATAGGCATTGAGAAGGGCATTTTCATTTTGGAAAAATTTGAAAATAATAGATTTGATTTTTGGTCTACCAAGAGGATATTTGCTCCACGAAGAAAGATTTATAGCGGTGAGGATACCCCCAGAATTTCTGGTGATTTTCTCAACTTTGTAGGGTCCAGAACCTATGGGATTGATATTGAATTCGCTAAAAGGAAACTCTTCAGAAGAAACATTTTCCCAAATATGTTTCGGTAATACCCCCAAAGTTAAGGTATTTAAAAACAGCACGTAAGGTTTTTTGAGAGTAAATCTGATTTCCTTGTCACTTATTTTCTCTGCTACTATCCCTTCCCAGCCCGGCCCTTTTGGGCTTTTGATTATTGGATCTAGAATCTTTTCAATAGTAAAAACCACATCATCACTCGTCACCCTAATCCCATCATGGAAATAAATATTATCTTTCAAGACAAAATCATAAACAGTGCCACCTTCTTTTATTTCAAAAGAATCTGCCAGATCTTTTTCAAAGTTTCCGTTTTCTTTTGGCTTTAATAATCCAGAGTAAATAATGGAAGCCATATCCTTATCAGTATCAGAGACCGCCAGAACTGGATTTATAAAGCGAGGGCTTCCGATGAGCCCTTCTGTAAAACTGCCCCCAAAGGCTGGAACTTCTACCAAAAATGAATTGTGTAAACGGAAAAGCAGTGTCAAACTACTCACCACCAACACTAAAGAAAATACTCCAAAAAATATTTTCTCGGAAATATTCATTTTTTCTACCACCCTTTCTATCTTTTCAATAAGACGCAAGTGGTGAGAATTTATAAATATTGTATTAAAAAAAGATTTGAGTTTACTTTCAGGTTTCATCCCGTTAGAAATAGGAAATTACATTAATTAATAGAGAATATAACAACTAAGCTTTAGTATAACAGATTTAGCAAAGTAGAAGCAACAAAAAGACAAGCGATGATGATCGTACCCCTGAAAATCCAGAGCTCGGCCCCCCTTCTTGTTCTATGAGCAGTGTCCATATTGCCACCGCCAAAAGCGCTCCCCAGGGAGCCTTCAGATTGCTGAACAAGTATAAGCGCGCTGAGTAGGACAGCCAAGACTATTTGAATATAGGACAACATAACGTTTGGGTTAGTATAGCACAACTCTAAATACCTGCAAATTTTGATAGTCACCAAGTCCTTGCAAGTATTCAAAAATATACTATAATACCCTCGCTTTATTAGACTATTTTAATTTCACCAAATCATATGAAAAAGAAAGCAAAAATAAGAAAGGTAAGCCGTACCCATCGGCAGGCAGGTAAAAAGGTGGTAAGTAAAATTACTCCTTTGGGAGACAGGATACTGCTCAAACCTTTTTCACAGGATGAGATGAGTACCACCGCTTCAGGTATTATCATTCCTGATACGGTCAGCAAAGAAAAGCCAGAGCAAGGCAAAGTAGTTGCCATAGGTATTGGTAGATGGGAAGATGGCAAAAGAGTGCCGATGTCTCTAAAAGTGGGAGACAAGGTAGTATTTTCAAGATATGGATATGAGGAAGTTAAGTTTGACGGTGAAGAATATTATATTTTAAAAGAAGAAAATATACTTGCAATTATTAATTAAAAAATCAGTATGGCAAAAGTAATAATATTTAATGAAGAAGCTAGGAAAGCTCTGAAGCGCGGAGTGGATGCTGTCGCCAATGTAGTAAAGGTGACTATTGGTCCTCGTGGCAGAAATGTTGTTTTAGACAAAGGTTATGGTGCGCCGACTATCACCAACGACGGTGTCTCTATCGCTAAAGAGATTACTCTCTCTGATAAATTTGAAAATATGGGTGCCGAGATTATAAAAGAAGTGGCAAACAAAACCAATGATGTAGCCGGAGACGGTACCACTACCTCTGTTATTTTGGCTCAAGCTATGATAGAAAGCGGGATGAGTCAAATAAAGTATGGAATAGGTGTGATGGGGGTTAAAGCTGGAATGGAAAGAGCACTTACTGATGTACTAAGTATTTTAAAATCATCTGCAAAACAAATAAAAACAGATGAAGAAATAAGACAGGTGGCCAGCATATCTGCTGAATCTCCAATAATTGGAGATATTGTGGCCAGTACTATTAAAAAAGTAGGCAAAGACGGGGTAGTAACAGTGGAAGAATCGCAGACTTTTGGTGTAGAATCGGAGGTAGTTGAAGGTTTAGAATTCGATAAGGGCTATATATCTGCATACATGATTACTAACCCAGAAAAAATGGAAGCAGAATATAGAGATGTGTCTGTGCTTGTTACAGATAAAAAAATCTCTTCTCTAAAAGACATATTGCCTTTCTTAGAGAAAGTGGCCCAAAGTGGTAAAAAAGATTTAGTTATCATTGCTGATGATGTTGATGGTGAAGCTCTGACAACTTTTGTTGTGAATAAACTTCGGGGGACTTTTAATGTTCTTGCTATTAAGGCTCCGGGATATGGTGATAGAAAAAAGGAGCAACTTGCAGATATTGCTACTGTGTTGGGGGCACATGTTGTTTCCGAAGAAATCGGATTAAAGCTAGAACAAAAAACTGAAGACGTTGACGTCTCAGTACTAGGAAGAGCTAATAAAATTATTTCAAAAAGGGATAGTACAATTATAGTTGGTTTTATCGGAGGAAAAGATAAAAAAGATGATATCAAAAACAGAATAGGTGAACTAAAAAAGGAAAGAGAGAGTATAAAATCCAAATATGATAAAGAAAAAATAGATGAGCGTATTGCTAAGCTTTCTGGTGGGGTGGCCGTGATTAGAGTAGGAGCGGCGACGGAGACTGAAATGAAATATTTGAAATTAAAAATTGAAGATGCCGTCTCTGCTACCAAAGCGGCTATTACTGAAGGAATTGTGGCGGGTGGTGGTACAGCTTTGTTTAAAGCCGCTCAGAAAGTAAGGGATAATATAGAAAAAACTCTAAAAGCAAATAAAGATGTCCGATTTACACACGATGAATTTAGAATTGGTATAGAGATAGTTCTCAGTGCATGCGCTACTCCTTTGAGACAAATTGCAATAAATGCAGGTATTGGAGATGGTATGAGAGTTGTTGAAGAACTTAAAAGAAGAGAAGAAGATAACGCCGGGATCAATGCGGTCGCAGATGTAATTATTCCAGATATGATGTTAGCTGGGATTATTGACCCTTTGAAAGTGACAAGGACTGCTCTTGAAAATGCAGTCTCTGCCGCCGCCATATTACTTACAACCGAAGCGGCTATTGCAGATGAACCAGAACCAAAAAAGCCTCATGGCCACAGTCCAGAAGAAATGGGGTATTAAAAACAATAAAAAGCCGCAAAACCACTTTTACGGCTTTTCCTAAAAATGGCTCAACGGAGCTATTTTTTGGTATATCCACTTACAAAATGAAATTTTACTTGACAAAATTAATGGGTATGCTATACTTATATACAGAACCCCCCGCTTCGCGAACGGTGGTATGAGTCGGCAATTAGCTCGATTTGTATAACTATGTTAGCGTTGGATAGAGTCTCCTCGATAGCGGAGAGGCTCTCTGGGGGCAAAACGTGCGATCCCGCCGCTCACTTCATTTACCTCGGACCTTCCTTTGGGGCAAGTTCCCAGAGTGGCATGTGATGGTTTGTCCGACGGCTTGGAGCGCGGGAGTTATAGCACGAATGGCTGGTGTGGGGTGCAAAAGGATGGTTCTGGCTTTCCAGACCCTCACACCAGCCGACGATCTTTTTCTATAAATATGCTATAATACTGAAAATGGTTTCTGGTGGGCGGGGAATAAATATCATGCCGAAAAAAGGCATGATCTCGTCACCGGGACCTGCAACCGAGACCGCTCAAAGCCTTACAATGGTGGCGAGCGGTCTTTTTATTTGCCTAGTTGGACATAATATGGGAATAGTAGTACTATAAATTACAGATCAGCCCTGTTTGGGCTGACGTAGTTCTCAAGGAGACAAGGAGAAAGAGATGAACGACTGTAAACATTGTTCCGGGAGGTCGAGGATAAATTGCGAGAGGTGTGCAACAACCCTTATCACCTCGAATGGGCTTCTGCCCGACGGATTGGACGATACCCCCGATCGCAGGGGGCAACGGAATTTCGAGAGGGGTTTTGAACGGCTCCAACACGCCCCAACACCACCACCTTTGGAGTTGGGGAGATTCCTTCAGTTACTCGCCTGACGAGCGAGGTGGGCGGCCCATAAAGCCGCCCCTTTTTTATTTGAATGCAAAGACTATATTTTGTGATATAATACGACCAAGTATTATCAATAATTTTTAAAATAATGACATTTTCAACAGTTATTTTAATATTAGTCGCGGTAGCTGTCTTTTGGTTTATTTTTGCTTACAATCGTTTTGTTCGGCTTATTACTCGTGCCAAAGAAGCGTGGAGTGATATTGAAGTTCAGATGAAGCGTCGCTATGACCTTATTCCCAATCTGGTAAGTACCGTCAAAGGTTATGCTACTCATGAATCAACTGCTTTTGAAAATGTCACCAAAGCTCGAGCAATGGCAATCGGCGCTCAAAATATTGAAGAAAAAGGCAAGGCAGAAAATATGCTCTCCGGCGCTTTGAAATCTCTTTTTGCGGTTGCCGAGGCCTATCCTGATTTGAAAGCCAATCAAAATTTCTTAGAACTCCAAAGAGAACTTTCTGATACCGAAAACAAAATTCAAGCGGCCAGAAGGTTTTACAATACCAACGTGCGTGACTTAAATATTGCGACCGACACCTTCCCGTCAAATTTTGTCGCCAAGACATTCAACTTTTCCAAGATGGAATTTTTTGATTTGGGTGGTGACGGAGCCGCCTCCGAGCCGGTTAAAGTGCAATTTTAAAAAATGGCAAGCAAATATACACCATTTGAAATAGTTATTACTGCCATAATCGTAAAAGACGGGAAGTATCTCGTTACTCGCAGGTCAATGCAGAAAAAAAGATTTGGTGGTAAGTGGACAGTACCGGGTGGTCACATGGAGACTTCTGATTTTACTTCATATCCTAAAGAGACAGAACATTATTGGTATAATGTTCTGGAGAAAACTCTGGCCAGAGAAGTGAAAGAAGAGGTTGGACTTCAAATAGATAATGTAAGATATGTTACCAGTTTAGCAAATATACATGATGACGACGGTATGCCCTCTTTGGTTATTTCTTGTCTAGTTGATTATGTTTCTGGTGAAGTTGTTTTACAAGAAGAAGAAGCTGATAAATATGAATGGGTTAGTTTGGAGGAAGCAAAAAAATATGAATTGATAGACGGAATCCTTGACGAACTAGCGATGGCTGAAAATGTTTTGAAGACGGGCAAAATAGGAGAATGGAAGAGACATTAAAATTAAAATTTTAAAAAAATGAATAAAGATGTAATCATATATTCAACACCAACTTGTCACTATTGCCATTTAGCCAAAGAATTTTTTAAGGAGCAGGGGATTGCGTATACAGAATACGATGTCTTAACTGATTTAGAAAAAAGAAAGGAGATGGTGGACAAAAGTGGCCAACTTGGCGTACCGGTGATCTCTATAGATGGCAAAGTGGTGGTCGGCTTTGATCAAGGAGAGATCTCTTCTTTGTTGGGAATCTAAGAATAATTAAATACATATGGTAACTGTAAATAAAAAAGCGCCAAACTTTAGCTTACCTGATCAAAAAGGAAAAATCCACAAACTTTCTAATTATCTGGGAAAGTGGATTCTTTTGTATTTTTATCCTAAAGATGATACTTCGGGTTGTACCAAAGAAGCATGTATGATCCGTGATGAGTTTCCGAATTTTAAGAAATTAAAGTGCCAAGTTTTTGGTATAAGTATTGATTCTGTGGAGAGTCACGATAAATTTGTAAAAAAATATAAACTACCATTTACCCTGCTTTCAGATGAGAAGAAAAAAGTGGTAGAAAAGTATGGTGTCTGGGCCCAAAAGAGTATGTATGGCAAAAAATATATGGGAACAATTCGGACATCTTTTCTTATAAACCCCAAAGGTAAAATAGTTAAAGTGTACGAAAAAGTAAATCCAGAGAAGCATGCAGAAGAAGTTTTGCGGGATTTGGAAATTTTCTCAAAATAGACAAAAATAATTTGGAAATTCTTATAAAATTTGCTATTATATTCATATGCAACCTGAAGAAAGAGAAATGCTCAAAAAGACTCTTGAACTCGCAGAGGATAACAACAAAATGCTCTCCTCTATCAGACGAGGTATGTTTTGGGGTAGGATCATGAGGGTTGTATATTGGGTTATTTTAGTCGGAGCCGCTATTGGGGTTTACTACTACATAGAACCTTATATTGATAGTGCTGTTGGTGCTTATGGTGATGTTAAAGGCGATTTAAAGAACTTTGGCGATTTGTTTAAATTGAGCAGATAGTGTATAAAATCTAATGTTTGCTGGGATAGCTCAGTTAGCAGAGCATTCCCCTGAAGAGTGAGCTCGGGATGGGACCCGAGCGCAAGGCCAGAGCACGGCGGTGCGAGGCGGGGTCGCGGGCTTTTTCAGCAGAAAAAGACCTGTGACATGGGTCGGCAGTTCGATTTTGAAAATTACATATTTGCTGGGATAGCTCAGTTAGTAGAGCATTCCCCTGAAGAGGGAAGGGTCGGCAGTGCAAATCTGCCTCCCAGCACCAAGTTTAATTTCCCCTTACCTTGAGGCGAGTTTGGCGGTTTTTGTCCAACTTAGGGAGACGAATGATAAGAAGGCCGTGCTTTTCGATGGCTTCAGCGGCGTCTACATCTATTTCTTGAGGCAAGACGATGGTACGAGAAAATGATCCCCAATAAAGTTCCTTGTGGAAATAATCATCATCGGCGATGGTTCTCTCGTTTTCTCTCTTACCTTTGACAGTGACCATGTCTCTGGAGATAGCAACATCCAAATCCTCTGGTTTTACTCCGGAGACCATTGTCTTGATTATTATTTCATTTTGGTTTTGATAGACATCAACAGAGAGCTCTCCTTCTTCGGGAGCGGTATTTATCCAGCTTTCCTCCCTCGTTTCTGGGAGATCGTTTTCCATCTCGTTTGATAGGGAAACGGAGCCAGTTAGTCTTTCAAAAAATGATCTTTTATCTCTTGCCATATAATTTAGCGAAATTATGTCGCACGATACGTCCTTTGGGGTGCGACTTAGATAATAAAATTTTTAGGATCTGACATCTTTAATTTTTTCAATCATCACTATCAATAAGACAATCAAAACCCAAACTCCAGTAAAAACAAAAAATAAATCATCCTGAACTTTAAGTATAAGTAAATTAAAGACAGTATGCAACAGAACCGACATGGCGATACCTGTGCATAAGAAGACTTTCTTAATCAGAGGTCTTTTATAAAAGGCTAGAGCTATCATTACTCCAATGGTGGCACTCGAGGCTACATGAAGTAGGGTTGCTCCCAAAAATCTGGAATTACCAGTGATGATACTTTCAGAGAAGAGTCCAGTATCAATCAGGTTAAAAAGAAACAGAGTATTTTCAAGAGCAGAAAATCCCAAAGCGGCGGTAATCATATAAATAACGGCATCAATTGGTTCGTCTGCCACCTTGTTTTTTAAGGCGGTGAAATAGGCGGTTATAAATTTAAATACTTCTTCTGTGATTGCCCATAAAATAATAGTGATTAATGAAATACTCGAGAGAGTAAGCGAATATACAAATTTTTCAAACGGTAATACCACAAAGACCGAAACCATTCCTGCGACAAAAACCAAGAGAATCCTGGTTTTGGGTTCGGGGTGGAGCCTATCTTCTTTCAACCAAAACCAAAGCCAAAGTAATGCTGGCAAGATGCCACCCAGAAGCGAGAAAATTATAGTATTCAATGAAGACATATTAATTGGTGGGCCATTTTTCTACCATCAATAAACCTTTAGAATCAGGAAGCATTGACCAGATCTTTTCGGTGATAAATGGCATAAATGGGTGCAAGAGTTTTAATTGTTCTGTGAGAAGGTAATAAAGTAACTGTTTAGCTGATTCAACTTCTTTATCCTGAGTCTGTCGAAGGGTTTTTTTGCAATCCTCGATTATTATATCAGCAAAAGTGTGCCAAAAGTAATGATAAATTTTTTCTGCGGCTAAATGAAATCTATAGTTTTCCATATCGGCAGTTATGTCACTAGTGAAGTCTTTAAATTCTTTTAATATTTCTTTATCTTTTTCGACTAATATGTCAAGGTTGAACCTTGACATATTTCCAACATTTTCCAAAACAAAACGTGAAGCATTCCAAATTTTATTAGCAAAATGTTTGTAAGCTTTTAATTTTTCTTCCGATATCTTACTGTCTCCGCCCGGTCCGGTGCCGACAAGGAGCGCCATCCTGACACCATCGGCACTGTATTTGGCCAGCATTTCCAGAGGATCTATGTTATTACCCAGAGATTTACTTATTTTCCTACCTTGATTGTCTCGGACCATGCCGTGCAGATAAACATATGTAAAAGGTATTTGACCGATAGTATAAGTACTCATAAGTATCATGCGGGCTACCCAAAAAAATAAAATATCATAACCAGTCTCTAAAACTGTTGTTGGATGATAATTTTTTAGATCCTCTGTTTTTTCCGGCCACCCAAGAGTAGAAAATGTCCAAAGTCCAGATGAAAACCAAGTATCTAGTGTATCTCCGTCTTGAACCCACTCGCCCGCCGTAGTCTTGACGGAGTCGGGATCGATTTCTTTCGGTGCTTCAATGCCACAATAAATCTCCTCATTTGATCTGTTGTGGGTGTTAGTTGAACGATACCAAACAGGAATGCGATGACCGTACCAAATTTGACGGCTGATGCACCAATCGCGCAAGTTTTCTATCCAATGGGTGTATTCTTTTTCGAATCTATCTGGAATTATATTTACATTTTTATTTTCGACGACGCTAAGCATTAGTTTTTTTAAAGTAACTTTTTCTCCCTTTTTTATATTTGGAAGAGTATCAAAGATGTAGGTAAATTCCTTGTTAACATCTATAAACCACTGATTCATAATTTGAGGTTCAATAAATCCGCCAGTTCTCTCTGCTGTGGCGACATTGTTTGTATAATCTTCTTCTTTCAATACCAAACTTTTCTTTTTTAATTTTTCTATTATTTTTTCTCTGGCCTCAACTATTTTCATTTCTGAAAATTCACCCGCGACAGGTAATAGTCTGCCGTACTTATCTATTATTTGTTCTTTATCTAGATTATGTCTTTCCGCTATTTCAAAGTCTACAACACTGTGCCATGGGGTAATGGTCATCACTCCTGTTCCAAATTCCATATCAATCGATTCATCTTTTATAATAGTCGCTGTGATTGGCCCATTGATCCACTCTAGATCGATTTTTTGACCGTCTTTATAAGAAGCGTATCTTTTATCATCTGGATGCATTACTACATATTTATCCCCAAACTTTGTTTCAGGTCTCGTTGTTCCGATAACAAATGGACCGTATTGTAAATAATAAAATTTAGTTTTTTGTTCTTGATAAACTATTTCGTCGTCTGAAATTGTAGTCTGACCTTTTGGATCCCAATTTACTATACGATGACCTCTGTAAATAATTCCGTCGTCGTACATTTTTTTGAAAACAGTTTTGACTGCCAGATTTCTTTTTTCATCTAAAGTAAAAGCTTCACGGGACCAATCTAAAGAGCACCCCATCTTTTTCATTTGGTGGATGATTATGTCATGGTTTTCTTTGGCAAATTTTTCTACTCTTTTTAAAAATTCTTCTCTACCCAGATCATGCCTGTTTTTTCCCCCTTCTTTTTGAATTAATTTTTCTACTTTTGATTGGGTGGCGATAGCAGCATGGTCGGTGCCCGGTATCCATAAAGTTTTTTTACCCCACATTCTGTTGAAACGGACTATTACATCTTCTATGGCGAGCATAAAGGCGCTACCCATATGTAGTGTGCCTGTAACATTGGGTGGGGGTAGAACGATGGAAAAATAATCAGCATTTTTATCTGTCACGCCTTTTTCAACACAAACATCTGGATTAAAAAATCCACTCTCCTCCCATTTTCTGTAAATGGATTCCTCGTGCTCGGTTGGATTATAAGGTTTTTTTAATTCTTCACTCATATTTGTTTTTATAATGATACATTAAAAAGCTCATTTAGTATAAGGCGGTGTCGGTCTGGGGAATTAAAGGCTAATTATAAAAGACAATATTTATTTAATAAATGTCCTTTAAAATAAAAGCTTGTCTTTGTAAGTAGAAAATGTTTTTTAAAAGACATTTTCTACGGTATAAAAGACATATTTAATAAATGGCTTAAAATATGGCTTTATTTTTTACTAACTAGTTGTCTCTGGTTGACAATTTTTTAAAAAAACGTAGTGTATGTTTATGTTTTATAAAAGAATTACAAACTTTGTTTTTACAGGAATCTTTGTTTTTGTTATGGTTTTTTCTAATTTTGCAATCTTACCAACTAATGTTTTTGCTGATGAAGTTGGTACAAATTGGCCTGATGAGGTTTCTCCTCTAGATCAGGTTGTGGAAAATACTGATAATTCTGTCGCTGATACTTCTACATCTGAAGAAACTCTCATGCCCCCAAACATATCTGTGTCTGAACAAGAACCTGTTACAGAAACTGATAACGAAGACGATAGTATTGTAATTGAAGAAGTTCAATTAGAAGAAGTTGTAGTAAATAATGAAAATGAATACGAATTTATTAAAACAGCATCAGAATCTTCTTCTAATTCTTTTAATTCTTCTTGTTCGTTAACTCTATATAGTGATACTTCTGATATGGTACAAGGAGGCAGTAATGCTGTTGCAACTTACAACTCAAATCCTAGATGGACAGCCTCCATCCCCGGAGCAACATGGGTATGGAAAACATTTTTTGTAGAAAATCCTGTTACTGGTGAATCTGCAACATTTGAGAAGACTTTTAATATTACAAATACAATTATTTCTTCTGAACTTATTGTTGCAGCAGACAATTCATACAAGGTTTTTATAAATGATGTGGTGGTAGGTGGGGGGAGTGAAGAGACAAATTATTTTAATGAAAACAAAGACATATACAACACAACTTCTTATTTAAGTGTGGGTGAAAATAAAATAACTTTTGAGGTAAAAAATTGGCCACAAACCAATGGTACTCCAGAGCATAATCCAGCAGGCCTTCTGTACAAGATGGTTGTAAATCGGGAATGTGGAACACTTCCAATAAATACCCCTCCTCTCATAACTCTAATTGGATCTAATCCACTTTTCCTAACGGTAGATGATTTATTTGTTGACCCAAGCGCAACAGCAACTGACACACAAGATGGTGATCTTACTTCTAGTATAGTAAAGACAGGAACTATAGACACTTCTATTGTCAGCACAACCACTCTTACATATTCTGTAACCGACTCCGGTGGACTTTCTGCAAGTACCACAAGAACTGTTATTGTAAAACCTAAAACAGATAATACTGGCGGAGGAGGTAACGGATCTACAAACACTCCACCAACTATTACTTTAATAGGTAATAATCCTTTCAATATATTTATAGGTGATACATTTATTGATCCGGGAGCAACATCAACAGATGTACAAGATGGTGATCTTACTTCTAGTATTGTAGTCTCTGGATCTGTTTCTACTTCTACACTGGGTACCACAACTCTTACTTATGCTGTCTACGACTCTGGTGGACTCGGCGCTACTACAACAAGACAAGTGGTAGTTCTTGCTACAAGTACAGCCACGACAACTCCACCGGTAGTTCCTCCAATCAATCCTCCTACAGATAATGGTGGTGGAGGTAGTAATGGCGGTGGTGGTGGAGGAGGAAGTAGTTCTTTGGGTGGTAGAAGACACGATATAAACAACATTGTCTCCAGCGGAGGAGGAGAGATTTTGGGTGCCTCTAGCTGTTTCTATCTTCGTGATTTCCTAAAAATTGATTGGAAAAATGATCCGATAGAGGTTTTGAAACTCCAATCTTTCCTAAATGTCTTTGAGAAAGAAAATTTGTCCTTGACGGGTGTGTATAATCAGGCCACATTTGAAGCGGTAGAAAGATTTCAAATAAAATACAATGATGACATCTTGATTCCTTGGGGAGATAAGGTTACTACAGGGTTTGTCTACATTTTAACTAAAAAGAAAGTTAACGAAATTTATTGCAAAGCTCTTTTTCCAGTTACCAAAGCAGAACAAAACGAAATAGATAATTTTAGATCTTCGGGAATAAATATTTATGGAGCTGTCGGACAAAATGTGGGAGGTTTTGGTCAAAGTATTTCTCTGGAGGACACCGACTTGGAAATAGGGGGCGTTCCTGTTGTAGATCTTGTGTCCAGTTCTTCCAACAAATCTGTTGTTAGAAACCTCGCCATCTCCCTATTTGCTCTACCTCAAAAAATATTTGGCGATTGGAAATACTTCTTAGCTTTTATCTTACTGGTGATCATCATAATTGCTATCACGAGACTTCTTAGGGATTCACACGATGGGCATGATGACACTTCAGGTGGCCCGATGCCTATTTCAGAGACATCCATTCCAGAGACACCTATCCAGGATGAAAAATCACCAGTAATAATACTGCCTGGAGTTTTGCCCGATGAAGAAATAATTATAGAAAATCCAGAAGAAGGGCCAGAAGAAATAACTCCTGCCGAAGAAGAAACTTTACCTACCGGACAGACAGCCGATAAACAGGAAACTAACTAATATTTAAATTACCGTCTGCTTTTAGTTTTCTTTTGCTATCTCCTCTCAAATATTCAATATATCCCGCGGCGGCTATCATGGTTGCGTTGTCGCTAGTCAAAGATTTTTCTGGTATGAGAACTTCCATTTCTGGATAATTTTCTTTTAACTTCAAAAAATTTTCTCTCAAAGCTTTATTTGCTATTACTCCTCCGCCAATAATCAAAGTTTTGGGTAGATACTCATTGATTGCCCTCTTTGTTTTTGATAAAAGCACTTCTATGACGGAGTCTTCAAATTCTCGGGCAACGGTTAACTTAATCTCTGGGGTAATGACCTCACCCCCAGGAGAGAACTGTGTTCTCTCCTCTCCCCCTCCCCTTGACAAGGGGAGGGGGCTGGGGGGTGAGGTCAGACTTCTCAAATAATACAAAACTGCGGTTTTCAGACCAGAGAAAGAAAAGTTAAAATCTTTGGAATGAATCATGGGTCTAGGAAATTTGATTTTAGATTCTAAATTCTGGATTCTGGCCTCCTCTGCTAATCTAGAGATCTCCGGTCCACCGGGATAGGGGAGACCTAGCATTCTGGCGACTTTATCAAACGCTTCGCCTACGGCGTCATCCAAAGTCTCTCCAATTTTTTCTTTTTCCGCCCAGCTTTTCATAAATACGAGTTCTGTATGACCTCCGGAAATAAGTAATGCGATTGCTGGAAACTTTATTTTAGGATTTAATATTTCTGATTTCAAATTTTCATCGGCCTTGAATAAGACCGATGTGATGTGTCCCTCCATATGATTGGTTCCGATTACTGGTATATTCCATTTTTTACCCAGCTCTTCTGCAAAAGCTATACCAGTCCAAAGGGCTGGTTCAAGCCCAGGCCCCACCGTGACGGCTATCGTATCTATCTTGGGATAATCAGTATCTAGAGAAAAATTTGCTTCCTTAAAAGCTTGCCTTAAAACAAGTGGTAAATTTTTCAAATGTTCTCGTTTGGCCAAATTTGGCACCACCCCACCGTACTCTGCGTGCAGTTTTACTTGGCTATTTATGGCGCTCCCAAGTATTTTAAAATCAAGGTTTTCTAGCACCCCTTCTGCTTCTACTATGCTTATAGCCGTCTCGTCACAGCTTGTCTCTATACCAAGTATTTTCATTTAGACACTATACAATAAAACCCCAGCTTTGAGCTAGGGTTTTATTTACTCGTTTATTCTTGTTGAGAAATAAGATTAAGGAGTCATAAAATAACTTTCAGAACTTGTAACGGCATTAAGTGCCTCATCCTTGGACTCTACTTTGTAGTAATATGTTGTACTTGCTGTCAATCCAGAGAGATTAAATAGGTGATTAGTCTTTAGAGTACCCTCTGACATAGAAGTAGCTGTACTTGTTGCTACTGGAGTTGTTGCGGAGTACCAAACAGTTGATCTTGATGCTTCATTTGTACTCCAACTGATAGTTGCTGTGGTTGATGCAGTGCTTGTTGCAGACAGATTAGATATTATTGGAGCTATTATATCAGGAGTTGTTGTTGCTGTTGGGGGAGTAGTTGTAGCAGTATTTCCTGTACCACATGCTCCTATAGTATCGCCATGCTTCATATGAGCAAACCAAGCTGGTGCTCCTATGGTTATAGTTTGACCCTTGTCTTTATTACCACCTGGTTTATGGCAGATAGTGATATGCATTCCAGGAGTTGTTGTCGCTGTAATGGTTGCAAAGTTTTTCTTGAAGTTTCTTCTCCAGTTGTCATCATCGTCATCTTGATCATCTCCGTCACCATCATCGTCATCATTATTAAGCCACTTATTAAGTCTTGCTAAAGTCTTTGGACCTACTATTCCAGCTTGATCAATGCCGTGCTTTCTTTGGAACTTTCTAACTGCTCTTTCAGTGAGTGATCCGAAGTAGCCTGTTGTAAGTCCTTCAGGATAAACTTCTGGATCAGCTGCAAGGATTTGTTGCAATAGTGTTACATCTCCTCCACTCATACCAAGACTAAGTGATCTCGCAAGATTTAATGTTTGCGCCAAGCTACTTGTGAGATCCCCTCTCTTTTTATTTAGCTCTACAATTTGAGCTTGTAGCGTGTTGATCTGTTGCAATAGACTACTTATTTGATTTACCAATGCCGCATTGGTTGTTGTAGAAGTTTCTGCAAATGCAGGTATGGCTGATCCAAGGAGAGCTAAACCTATTGCAGAAGCTACTACTTTGTTAAGTATCTTCATAATTTAATTTTTAATTTATAATACTACTAATTCTTTATATCGTATTTTTATCTATTCTAAAAATAAAAATACGTCTAAACAAGGCAACCCTTGTTTATGGCAATTATAACATTTTGAATAATTTTGTGTGCTCATGGTGGATAATTGAACCCTTGACTATATTTTGGTTTCGTGCATAATGTAAATACTATGACAAACATAGGCGTACAAATAAATAAAGGAAATGGCAACTCTAGCGGGAATTGCGCTTTTAACGTGCAAACTCTTGCTGATATCGTATTTAATTCTCCTAACAGAGAAAACTTGCGTAGTGTTTTAAGTATTTAAATTCAAACTACAATTTGAAAACTTAGGACGCCCCGCAAGATGGGGCGTTTTAAGTAGTTCTTTGACTTCACACATAGGAAAGGGGAAGTTATGTCTGACAACAATCAAAAGTCGAAAGTGGTTTTCTTGAAAGGTAAGAAAGTGAATCTTCGACCCTTCTCAAAAGAAGATGTCTCTTTGATTACCCAGTGGGTTAATGATCAAGAGATCAGAGATTTAGTTTCTTTTGTGTTTCCACAAACAGAAAAGCAAGAGGAAGAATGGTATAGCAAAATTGGATCAGATAATAATAATATTGTGCTTGGTATCGAAACCAAAGACAATAAACTTATCGGGATTATGGGTATCCACCAAATAGACTGGGTAGCCAGAGTGGGCACTACAGGAGCAATTATTGGAGAGAAAGATTATTGGGGCAAAGGGTACGGGACTGATGCTAAGATGCAACTTCTAAATTATGCCTTTAATACCCTCGGTCTTTACAAGATATCTTCCTCTGTCATTGCTTTCAATAAACGTAGTTTGCAATACAGTTTACATTGTGGATATAAGATTGAAGGCCGAAGAAAAAAACACTTTTTTAAAAGGGGTAGACGCTGGGATCTAATAGATATGGGTCTTTTCAGGGCAGAATGGTTACCAATTTGGATAAAATACCAAAAGACCGGAAAAGTTCATTAAACAAGTTGTGTGAAAATATCCTTAATCCCGCTTTTCAGACACGAAAGGCGGGATTTTTCTTTTTGATTTTGTTCCTATTTTTCTATATAATAACTTCCTAAATGGATTACCCTAAAACAAAAAAAGTAGAAATTGTTGAGAATATTTCTGGTGTAGAAATTACAGACCACTACAGGTGGTTAGAAGATTCGGATTTAGAAGAGACTAAGAATTGGATAAAATATCAGAACGAAATAGTAGACAAAGAACTAAAAGATAAAGGATTTAATATTTTTTTGGAAGAACTTGTAAAGGATTTTAAATTCACAAATTTTACCAATCCTTATCCGGTTAATAACAGGTATTTTTATAAAGAACGACAGCCAGATGAAGATCAGATGGTTTTATATTATAAAGATGGGCTAGATGGAAAGCCAATAAAAATAGTTGATCCCAATGGGATGGAGGAGAACAATACAATAAGTCTGGATTCTTGGAGCAATTCTGAAAGTGGCAGATATGTCGCGTATGCTTTATCGAAAAGCGGAGAAGAAATGGGCACTTTATATATAAAAGATTTGAATACTGGAGAAAATCTAAACGATATTATAGAAAGATCTCGTAGCTTCCAAGTTCGGTGGTTGCCGGATGATTCTGGGTTCTTTTATGAGAGAAATCCAGAAGTTGGGACTGTGTCAAAAAACGAAGAACATATTCACCCAAAAGTTTATTTCCACAAATTGGGCGAGAATTCAAAAAAAGATAAATTAATTTTTGGCAAAAATAGGCCAAAAGATGACATGATAAGTATCAATTCTTCTGTAGATGGAAGATATTTGAGTATCGCTGTTGGTCAAAAGTGGACAGAGAATGATGTCTATATATATGACCGAGATCTAGAGAAATTATCACTTTTAATAAAAGATATAAAAGCTAAATTTTCCATCGTATTTCTTAAAGACAAACTTTTAACCTTAACTAATTACAAGGCGGATAATTATAGGATTCTTTGTTCAGATTTAAATAATTTTCCTAAATCGATTGATGATTGGCAGGAATTTATATCGGAAAAATCTTATGTTTTAGAATCCATAAGGTGCACTGAGGATAAAATTCTTGTGGAATATTTGGTAAATGCTTGTTCAAAAGTAGAAATATTTGACTATTTTGGTAAAAAAATAGGAGATATACCTCTTCCTGAATACTCTAGTACTGCTGGTCTAACAACCAGAAGAAAAGAGAAAGAATTTTTCTATGGAGTTACTTCTTTCACTTTCCCCAAAATAGTTTATAGATATGATCCAGTGGCAGATTCTTATGGCGAATTTAAAAGAATTGATAGTCCTATAAATAAAGATGATTATGTCGTAAGACAAGAATGGTTCATATCTAGAGATAAAACCAAAATACCCTTATTTATTTTCCATAAAAAAGGACTAGTTCAAAATGGCGCAAATCCAGCAATTCTTTATGGATATGGAGGATTTGGCCACAACCAAAGCCCGGGTTTTATGCGATCTTGGATTCCATGGATCGAACGGGGTGGAGTTTTTGTGATAGCAAATATACGCGGAGGGGGTGAATTTGGAAAAAAATGGCATACGGGTGGTATCAAAGAAAAAAAACAAAATTCTTTTGATGATTTTATTGCTGCGGCAGAATATTTAGTCAAAGAAAAATATACAACTTCCAATAAATTAGGAATATTGGGCGGTAGTAATGGGGGCTTGTTAGTATCTGCTGTATCCCTGCAAAGACCAGACCTTTTTCATGCTGTGGTTTCAAGAGTGCCACTTACTGATATGGTGCGATTTTCCAAGTTTGGTATGGCTTTACGCTGGGTGCATGAATATGGAGATCCTGCCAAAGAAGATGAATTAAAAAATATACTAAAATGGAGTCCATATCATAATGTAAAAGGTGGCGTAGAATATCCAGCGACACTTTTTACTACAGCAGAAAAAGATACTCGAGTAGACCCGCTTCATTCCAGAAAAATGGCTGCTATTCTTCAATCCGTAAATAAGAAAAATAGAATACTACTATTTACTGAGATTCAGGCTGGTCACGGATCGGGTAAACCAATTTCTAAAATTGTGGAAGATCAGGCGATAATTATTTCATTTTTTTCTCAAGAGTTGGGTCTGGAGATCTAAATTTTCTTGTCTTTTCTTTTTATAATTATGGTGTTATAATAGGTGAGGAAAGTGAGGTACTTCATGACGATACCTAGATTTAAAAGTCAATTAAAAGGGCCAAAAATTCCTATTCCTGTTCGTGCCATAAGGTTAATTGAGGGGTGGTTTGTTACTGAAGAGATGATTGAAAAACTCTACAGACTTCCTCCACAACTTAATAGAGTTCTTCGACTCAAAACTTTGGGACTCTCTTACAAAGAGATAGCCCTTACCATGAAGATTACGGAGGAGACGACCAGATATCATCTTAAGAGATTAAGAAAGAGGCTTGGTATAAAAACTACGGACGAACTGATTGTTCTCGCGATCGTAACGGGATTTGTTAAACAAGTAGATTTCAGTCTTAATCCTCGAAGCCCTATGTATCCTCCCGTAGTCTAATTCAGGAGGTATACAAGAGTGACACCCAAAAGAGGTGAAAGCCAAATTGAGACCACCGGGAAACCAGTGGCCTTTCTTTTTATCTAAATTTTAATTAAACTGGGGGGTATGAAAAGAGTTTTTATAATTCATGGTTGGGACGGTTATCCCGAAGAAGGCTGTTTTCCTTGGTTAAAAAAGGAGCTTGAGGATAAGGGTTTTCAGGTTTTCAATCCAGCGATGCCCGATCCTCTAAATCCGCAAATTGAAACTTGGGTACCATTTTTAAGTAACCAAATCGGCGTTCCAGATCAAGACACTTACTTAATAGGTCATTCGATTGGGGCGCAGACTATTTTAAGATACGTGGAAACTTTGCCTGACAATACAAAAATTGGTGGAGCGGTATTTCTGGCTGGTTGGGTAAATTTGACCGATGAAGCGTTTGAAGATGAGAAGGATGCAGAGATCGGAAAACCTTGGCTAAAAATTCCTATAGATTGGATAAAAGTTAAGTCTCACACTAATAAATTTACGGCCATATTTTCAGATGATGACCCCTTGGTTCCTATGAGTGATTCAGAAATTTTTAAAGAAAAATTGGGAGCAGAAATTATTATCGAAAATAACAAAGGTCATTTTAGTGGAAGCGATGGCATAAAAAAACTGCAGTCATTACTAGATGCTGTTTTAAAAATGTCCAAATCGATATTCAAAAATGATTGACAAAAAGTTGTATTGAGTATAGAGTTTGGAATGGAAGGGGTGATAATATGACAGAAATCGTTATTCTCGGCTCGCCCGAGATTGTGATAAGTCAGATGAAAGAATTGCGCCAATTGGTCGGCCAAAATCATCTGGCGTTTAATGAGGGTGCTTACACGACAAATATTTGGCTTCAAAAAGGCGCAAATATAATTCTGATGTGCTCTCACTACGAGATCGACACAGTTCATGTCGATTCGCCGGAGGGGTATTTAATACTGAGACGTTTCCTTGTAGAGGCAATGAAATTGCCCGGAGTCTTCCTTGTCTGTCCCGAGTGTGGAAAGCGAAAGTTCTGGAAGACCCAAGAGGAGAGAATGGCGCCTTCTGGCGTAGTGCCAGGACAATAAACTCCAGATTATCTCTAAGCATTTGCATAGCACGGAGTGGGTCTCAATCCTGCTCCGTTTTTGATACTTTCTTTTTATCTAAAATTTAATTAAACTGGGGGTATGTCTGAAAATAATAAAGTATATGTGGGGTGTTGCATGGTGGTTCTTAGTCCAGACGGGACAAAGACTTTAATTTCCAAGCGTAAAAAATCCAAACCTAAACAGATCTATTGTTGATGATGAGTATGAAAAGTTGTGACCCAAGGGGCGTTGAATTGGAACCAATTAGTTTATGAGCTAAACGGCTGGCACCAACTTGGTAAAGACATTATAGCAGCTAAAGAAAAGGTTTGTTAATAAGCATTTTCCTTAAAATATTAACTACCTCTTGGTATTAGAACTATGTAGCATTTATATCTTGTATCCTTTTTGACTCTCCTCTTTCAAGGTTTTCAATAAACCAAGACATACTATGCTTTACTTCATTCTCTGCTATGTCCCACATCCAGGGAGAGCTATTAAAGGTTCTAGTTATTATGTTTAATATTTTTTGAACAGCATCAAATAATTCTTCGGTATCTTTAAAGATTATGCTGTTGAAAGTGCTTCGGTCTACATTCAAATCAAGGTGGGCTATGGTTTTATCCCTAACATCCTTTAGATATTTAATATTAGCCCGTTGAGAATCTATAAGTTTGTTTATTTCTTTTAAGTCTTCCTCAGAAGGATTTAATAAATCAATGATTTTCTTTAAATTTAAAGATGGATTTTGTTTATCAAAAAATATGGACAAATCTATTACAAATACATAAAAACTCCCTCTAAGGATACTATGAAAAGTATATCCATATTTACCCATAATAGAGACAAAACGATTTGCTTTCTCAGCCCCAGCTTCATTTGTATTTCTTGAAGATTCTATATATTTCCAAACGAAATAAGAAAAGTAGGCAGAAGACATCCTTGAAGTTGCTAAATTTATCATATTTTCAAGCCTTATCAGCCTTCTAACTTCTTCGTTGATATAATTTTCAGGTATTTCTTCAGGATTGAACCACTTCCATTCACTGAATTTCTCTGGTTCCATTAACTTAGCTTCTTGCTTGCTGGAACAAAGATAAACCAAAACCTTATCGTCTTTATAAACACCCTTTACTTCTCCTAGAAATTTTTCAATCTTTAGGTCATTTATCCCAACTTCTTCTTCGGTTTCTCTTTTGAGAGTTTGCTCTATAGTTTCTCCTTCATCACACCTCCCGCCAGGACAAGTCCAAACTGATATATTTTTATATTTATCGTCTGTATAGTTCCTTAATCCACAAAGAACCTTCCCATCTCTAAGGATAATGGCTTGGGTAGCAGTTTTACTATCTCCTTTGTTATTTAATCTATGCATTTAAGACCAGTTTAATCAAAAATTGACCAAAAAGAAAGCCGCACGGGGTGAGCCGTGGGCTGTCTGATATAGGTGTGCTTCATTTTAGGCCGAGCCTTTTCCTGACCTCGGTCGCTTCTTTTGGAGAAAGTTCTCGACCGTGAGCTTCGGCTCGTTTGGCTTTGTATTTTCGTTCGGTCTCGGCCAGGCATTCATCACACGGCGGACCGAAACCTTTCTCGCTTCCGGGACCGACACAGATCATTTTGTCGAAAAGATCCGGATGTTTCCTCTGACACTTGCTTCGAGCAAGTTGTCGGATGTGATCTCTCTGTTGTTCCAGTGTCATCCGATTTTTCCTTCCGCCCAAAGACCATAAAGGCCATCGAGTTCAAGCTTCATGTTCACGATAGCATTGATAGCATCGTGGTTAATCCTGCAGGTACTCCTTCCGATGCTAGTCTAGTTTAATTTTGAAGAAAAAGAAAGCCGTCCACGAGTCAACGCAGACGGCTGGACTGAAGTCGAGCATATTCCCCCTAGTGAGACGGAGCGAAGACAATCTTCGTCTTCTGGAAAAAGTGCCGTGACACGATTGTGCGATTAAGCACCGATTCTCTAGTAAGAAGTCCGATCATCGAAAAATCGGTTGCCCCATCCTGATCTACCTCTAAAACAGAGTCGATGTAGACTTCAATTTCTTTCATCACCCTCCTCTTCTTCGCCAACTCACTTTTGTAGAAGTTTTGGAGGTCTGAAATGATAGAGCCGGGCAGAAACGACTTCGACTTCAGGGTAAATACAGCATTGCCTCTGATCTCGTTTAATCCCTCATCAGGATCAAGAGTGAAAAATACACTGAAGCGGATGAACCAATAAGTTTGTTCCATTTACTTGATCTCCTGATTTGCGATTGCGTTAAGCCTTTCCAGTTCAGGAAGAAGATCTGTGGCTTTTTGATGGTCGCCAGCCGCTTCCGCAGCTACAATCTCACGAGCGATTTCACCTGCTTTTACGCCAGCTTGTCTCGTCTCGGTGTGTTTTGTGCAATCACACAGGGTTTTTGCAAGTGGGTGGTTATGCATACTGATCAATGGCAATGTACACCTTCCTTTCTGGAACAGAATTTAACATTATTATAAAGAAAATTGCAAATTGACGAATCAATATAAATATGATTTCATAAAAACAGAAAGGAATCACTTATGGAAAAATCTGATATCGTTTTCACTCTTTTTACAGTAAAGGAAGCTGGATGCTGTCCCGGCAATTGAATTGCGATTTGCAACAATATCAGTTGTCGTTTTCAGACAATAATGCCAGCGAGTGGAGTTACGGAAGCTAAAAAGATTGCCTCGGAACGCCATGCTATTACGAGCAATCCAAACAATTTTGAGTATAGTCGATTCTGCTCTGCTCCAGAGATTATTGTCGGCCGTGTGCCTGATGAATAGGGGGGTGATCATTCCGTTCAAGCCCGTTCTTCAGATCGGGCTTTTTCGTGTCAAAAAATTAAAATGATTTTATTGTGTCACAAGTTACTACGTATTTTGCTCTAAGTATTCGCAAAATACGTAAGTACTCGCGACTCCGGCTTATGATGAATGAGCCACAATATTTCATTTTTCGTCTAAAATGAAATTTCCAGCCCCGGACTCAACTGTTTTTCTTACTAGAAAAACATGTTTCCGTCTTCACAAAACGAAGAAAAGCAGAGCAGTCTGCTTTTCTTGAACCCACGTTTTGTGACCCCACGCGGAAGGGATATCTCCCTCGACTCAAAAATTTGTCAGCCACAAATTTTTGGTCTGGGCACCGGCTCGAAAAATTTTTTGCTAAAAATTTTATACTCCGCCGTTCGATTCCACGACGAAAGCAAAACTGTTTGCTTTCTTTGGGGTTATGGACAAAAATGGCTTTGATCAAAGACCGAAGCTCATTTTTGTAATCCATGACCCCACGCGGAATCGAACCGCGCTTCCTGCCTTGAAAAGGCAGTGTCCTAACCGATAGACGATGGGGCCGTAAAATTGCGGGGCAATTTAAATTTATAATTAACCTAATTTCTAATTTCTAAAAATTCAGAAAAGAGAAAAAGGAAAACGTATAATAACATTTTTTGATAAAATGTACAAAAAATGTTAAACTAGCGAAGCGAAATATGGTCGCCTTTGCTAAAGCTTTGGCGGTCCAATGGAGGAGTGGCTGAGTGGATGAAAAGCAAACTGCTTTGCTTTTCATCCGAGCAAAGCGAGGTGGCAAACAAGAAGCCACTTTCCGCGAAGCGGCCTCCATTTGAGCGAAGCGAAATTTATGGAGGAGTGGCTGAGTGGTTGAAGGCACCGGTTTCGAAAACCGGCATACCTGAAATGGTATCGTGAGTTCAAATCTCACCT
>Ga0154934_102_pt1 | contig 141851 bp, 144 predicted proteins | sample RifCSPhighO2_01_FD_105902 | JGI IMG/M metagenome (GOLD analysis project Ga0154934, IMG submission 105902) | Candidatus Zambryskibacteria bacterium RIFCSPHIGHO2_01_FULL_39_63 | reverse complement strand
AAAAGAACCCTATTTGGAATGGAGTTTTTATTCTGAAAAAATACAAAAAAAGCTAACAAGAGAGAAATTATAATTATTGGTAAATGAGAATAGTAAACTAGTGGAGCGACATCTGCACCAAACAATAACCATTTTGGTCCTTCAAAATTACACAATTCTATTAAAGTTTCCATTCTATATATTTAATATGATATGATTTTAACATTATCCAAATATTATTCAAATAACAATCATGATTTTAGTTAAAACAAAATTAGGGAAAAGTATTAAACATGGAATAGGACTTTTGGCAGATCAATTTATTCCTAAGGGTACAATAACGTGGGAGTATCATCCCCTTTTTGATTCAGCATTTACCGATGAAGAAATTAATCAAATGTCCGAACCAGCAAAAAAACAATTTTTTCATTACGCATATTTTGATAAAGATTTAGATAAACACGTTTTGTGTTTTGATGACCAACGATTTATTAATCATTCTGCTAAGAAAGAAGATATAAATATTCAGTCTTTTACTCGTAAAGACATTGCTCTCAAAGATATTCATCTTGGAGAAGAATTATTATGTGATTATGATCAATTTGATAATACTTATTTTGATCGCATTAATCTAGATAGATCAAATCTTATTTGATTTTTTTAGAAAATCTAGTCTTTGGAAAATAAAGAAGTGTTGCAACTGAACCACTGGTTATAGACATATATATTGGATATATGAGTACTCCAAATGTTGCAGAACCTATTGCACCAAAATTCAATACATTACCAATAAATGTAAGTAGCCAAGAAAATCCACTCTCACCCGTAGGTTCTAAATAGGATTTTTTGATTGTAGGTAACATGCCGACAAAATCCATACTTAAATTAAGGATTAAGGCAATAACTGGACTTTTAAATATATACCATAGTACTAGTCCCGTCATTGATACAAAGAAGCATGTTATATCAAAAGGGTTTAAGCCACCCTCTCCATATTTAATAGAAAGTATTGCTACTATGAAAATTCCAAACACATCAGCTACTGGAACCCAAATGGTATCTACTGCTCCAGAGAAATAATAACTAATTCCAGTAACACTCCCTACTATAGTGAGTATCCACCAAGTTGCTCTGCTTGGTTTTGTTTCTCCTTTTAAAATTGAGATTATATATACAATATAAGCTCCGAAGGATATGATTCCTGCTACAACTCCAAATATATAAGTTATTGTAAACATTTTTTATTCTAACGCGGTACCATCTTCAATGTAAAAATCCTTATCAACCGTTGTTCTTTTATATGTCATTACTACAGACACTATAATAGAGATAAAAAATATAGTTATTAAAATTTTTGATTTTTTATCCATTTGAATATTTTAATCCCCTCTTAATAAAATTATGTTCTATATCTTGCCTGTCTGGTTTTAATATAACTCTTGGATTATTTTTGTCAACTATCAAAACTCTCTAGCCACAACACCAAAATTCAAACACACTTTAATTATACAGTAAAATCTATCCTCTAACAAAATTTTTGTTTATAAAAAAATTAGACTGCTAATTCCAAGAGTTTTTTCCTATAATTACCAGTGATCTTATGATCTGCCCCGGGAATTACAACAATTCTCCATTTACATTTGAGAGTTTTGGCTAATTGAAGGTTATTCTTGTACACCCATTTTTCTTTTTCTCCGACTATAAAAATGACTTCTTTAGCTTTCAATGTTTTTAGAGAATGAGCAATAGGTGTCATTGAACAGAGAATGAGAGTTTTGACAAATTTTATTTCTACATAGTCACATGCTAAAACAGCTCCCATCGAAAACCCAATGACAGTATCATAATTTCCACGGGGGAGACGAAGATTATCCCATGATATATTATATACTTTCATATATTTTGAAAGAACACAATAATCCTTCGCATGTTCTCCTAATCCTGGTATAAACAATGTTTTATTTTTTGTAGTGATTATCTGTTTCATAAACTATTTTAATATTTTATAATATAAATATTGTTAAATATAAAAGAGCGGTAAGCATCACGTGATTGCCTCCGCTCTCTCTGGTTGGTTCGTGACTTCCCCTTAAGGAAGTGGGTAAGTGCCTCTGCCAAAAGTGAATTTGCTAGGAGAGTTCAAATTCTCCCGCCTTGACCGCACCAATGAAGGCGGTCCATTCTCTCTTGTTAAAGAACACAGTTGTCTTACCCTCATCGAGGGTGGAACGAACAGCGACGCCTTCGGGCCTGATAGCCACGGAGACACACGGGACGTGTTTTCCCGACTTCCATTTTTTCACATCTGGAGTCTTGAAATCAGAGTCTTGAACGAGAAAGGTTTTCATAACCCATCCTTGGATTGAAATTCAGCTACCGAGAGCTGCCTACTCTTTAATATACTCTTTTAAATTATTCTGTCAACTCTATTACGCATATCTCTATGACAACAAAATATTATGTGCTAAGCTTTATAACAGACCAAATCGTAGTTCTTGAAGATCACAACAAGGTACATTCCGCAAAGTAAGGTAGTATGAAGAAATATCCAATCTGTCCTCCGACTCCAGTCCTGCCGTCGTAACCGAAAGGGGCGTTCACATGTGTGCGCCCCTTAAATATATATGATAAAGAAAAACAAAAATTTTTTAATCGTTTGAATACCTTGTCCCCCTCTTAATAAAATTATGCTCTATATCTTGCAGGTCAAACTTTTCTTTAAAATAATTTAATATAAATTCATTATCCATTCCGTTTTTGCAGGTATAAACATCTGCACTTAAAAACCCGTTATCTGGAAAGGTATGAATACTTATGTGGCTTTCGGCAATGACTACAAACCCGCTCCAACCCCCCGGATCCTTCTTGTCATTGTTTGGTGCAGAATAAACAACCGGCTCAGCAAGTTTGTGCATTCCTAGCTGTTCTGGAAGTTCATTTAGACATTCTAATACTAGCTCTTTGTTATTGAGTTTTTCTTTTGATCCACCATATCCGTCTATTGTCAGATGTTCTCCAAAGTGCATACAAAAATTATACCATTATTTTATCTCAAAAACTTTATTTTTTGAGGAGGCGCCGGAGATTAGGGTAATTCTTGTAGGAGAAGTATTAAAATATTTTGCCAAGGCTTTGATTATTGCTTGGTTTGCCCTGCCTTCTACTGGAGGTTCCTTTACAGATACTTTGAGATGTAAATCTCCTTCTTTGTTCTGCCAGAGGTTCTGCTGGGCTTCTTGTTTTTCCACCTTCTCCTCTTTTGCACTCGGCTTTGCTTTTACAAACACTCTCATTATCTTATCAGATTTTTTATCCTAAAACTCCTTGTAGTTTGGGTCTACTGCAAAGTTTGCTGTTACAGATTTATCACTGTTCATAGTTAGATCACAATCTCCTCTTCCAGAGCAGGACCCGCTCCATCCTGTAAATATCCTACCCGGTGCAGCTGTGGCTTGTAGGGTTACATCCTCGTCTGGATCATAATCTGCCTGACACACAGAACCGCAACTTATAGCTGGGGTACCCTGGGTACTTGATACTGTCCCCTGCCCTGCTTTGGTTACATTGAGTCTGTAGCCAATAGGTGCACAAACTGGCACAGCAATTCCTCCCGTGGCATTTTGAGTAGCGGCTATAGGTGAACTATTTTGACCACCAGCAGTTGCTCGCACCCAATAGTAGTAAGTGGTACCTCCAGCTGGAGTTGTGTCTGTAAAAGTTGTGCCTGATACTCCAGTACCAGCAAGCAGAGGGCTGGCTGGGAAAGTTCCGGGTGGAAGCGTATTTCTATAAATATTGTAAGTGACAGGTGTACCTCCACCATTGGAAGCTGTCCAAGTAATCCGAACATCTCTTGCAGGACAGACTCCTATCAAACTACCAGAAACGCTACCAGGATTAGTAGGAAGCACATTATAAGTTACTGCTACAGTCTTACTCCCGCCCGTTACAGCAGGCGTTGAACCATTATCAGAAACCGTTACAGCGCACAAATTACTACCAGCAGGCATACTTGAAGGAATGGGGACACCGACAGCTCTTACGGTCCCTGGAGCCCCTTGAGCCAAAGGTCCGCCTGTAATACTACCAGGACTTCCGACGCCACCAATCGTACACCAAGTCTGATTTGTGCTTGCACGCCAGTTTAGATTGCTACCTACTGCTCCAGAGTTAGATATAGTAGCGTTTGATGTGGCGGGGGCAGCCTGCCCAATTTGTCTACTAAAAAACATAGTTGCTGGAATAAGTCCTATACTTGGTCCTGATCCACCAGATACAGTCACAGTAACTGCATCAGTAGTATTGCCCGGCTGACAAGTAAGTGTGTAAGTACGATCTGCAACTAGAGCTCCAGAAGATTGACTACCAGATGTACCAGTCCAAGGACAAGACCCAGATGAACAAGTTACTGCACAAGAAGTTGCGTTTGTTGATGTCCAAGAGATAGTAGAAGCGCCACCGCTTATTACCGAAGTTGGAGTTGCGGTTATATCTGGAAATGCATTTGCAATACTACACATATACTCCACCACATTTCCTCCACCTCTACGAAAACTGTATGTCCTGTTAAATGGATCTACTGCAGAGGCTGGAGTTCCCCAAGCTGGAGCTGGGCCGGGAAAGACATTCCAACTTGCGCCCGAAAGTTGATACATCCCATTACTTTGGGTAGAAACTATTGCATTACGGAAATTTGTAGAAGGGATATGGACAGGTTGATTGACTACCGAAGAAAATAGTCCGATATTGGTCCAGCCCGGAAGACTGTTCCAACTACAACTTTGCAGAGCTGTAGCGCCAGTACAGATTTGCTCATAAATATTTCTTCCAGTAGAAGCATTTGGTGCAAAGACATTTATTGTTGCAGGTGTTGAAAAATATTTTCCAACCGGATTTTGAGAGGCGGCAAAGCTCCCGGTAACTGTGTACCAAGAGCCATTACAAACTGTCTGTCTGCTTGGTTCTACCGTGAGGAAGACAGTTGCTTCAGCGTTACACCCAGCATCACCTGTATTTGAAAGAAGTATATCTATAGGGTAAGTGCCAGGAGTAAGAGATGAAGTATTGTTTATAGTTACACCAAAAATCGTAGGAGGAAAACCATCACCATCATTATTTGTAGGTGAAGGAGCATTACAGGTCGCTCCAGCTGGGCAAGTCGGCACCCCAACATTCATTACTGTTGAACCTTGTGCTGTGTAAGCTAAACCAACCCAACCAAGATCTCCCTGGCTAACTGTAAAACTTGACCCCGAAGGATACGAGATGATTGGTTGACCATTTGGGTCGGAACATGTAGATCCGTTTCCATTTAAAGGAAGTGTTGTGGGCCCGTCAGATATCGGATCTGAAGAAGCTCTTTCTTCATTCCACCAACACTGTCCAAGGTTTGTGCTACAAGGCCCACCGGTTGTATAGCTACACCAATTATTAGAACAAGAAGCAGACGTGACTTGTTGTCCTACAGTTGAACAACTTGAATCACATATATAACTATCTACGCATCGAATACCAGAACAATATGTGCCTAAAAAATTCCAACTACCACCACACGCAACATCTCCTGCTATATCATAATTATCTATTTCACAAGCACTTACAGCTGTACATTCTGAAACTGAAGCACAAGTATCTGTCGATTGAGCACTAGAATTATCTACATTAAAAATAAAAAATAAAACCACTCCGAGTAATAAAGGTATTATTTTGTAGAGTTTACTAGATATCATATTTTATCACCTAATATTTTTTATTAAAACAATCCTTACCGTCACATCTTTTGTCACAGAATTTTTGACAAATTCAAATTTGATAGGTTGGGTTGGATTTTTGGGGTCGTAAGATAGAAATATCATTAAGTCTTTGCTTACATTTATTTCCCCACTCACCTGCCAACCTTTGGCTAATACATAATCTTTATAAATTTTTAGATTTTCTTCTACGGTTTTAGCAGATAGGTACGCTCTGACCACCTGTTCTTCTTGTTTTCCATCTGGAGTTGTTACCTTTACTATTTCATTTGATATAACGACAGCCCCTTCTTCTATTGGCAAGTCAGTAGGCAGTCCCTGAGGAAGGATTTCTGCGCCAAACTGTTCCGCTTTTCTCTCAAATTCTTGTTTGGGTTCTTCTACTACTGCTTTCGGATTTTTACTACTGTTCCATATATAGATAAAAATACCTACAGCGACTCCAAACAAGATTATTATGACAGGAATAAATTTAGGATTATTATTATCCATTTTTTACAAAATATTTATACTAAATTATAGAATAAAATTAGGATATGTTGTAAAATCTTGTGGATAAGGTGCTATTGACATTTGTGTTAAAAGTATTATTATAATAATTAGAACAGCCAAGCTGGCTGGCACATTGAAATAGAGGAGGAAGAAAGATGAAAGCAATTACTCTTTTGGTTTTGATTGCCAGCTCTCTGCTGGCAGTTGAGCAGGTGGCTAATGTGCCACCGGATTACACTGTTGACACAGTGACCTATGACGCACAGGGGAAACTCTGGGTTTTAGGAACTGCTCTAGGTGCTGATGGAAGACCGCAGTCAATGGTGGGTATTGTTGAAGGTGGTCAGATTAAAGATCCCCTTTTCAATAAGGTATCTACTAGCCGTCCCACGAAGCGGACATTCTGGGAACAAGAAAAGAGTATTGAGTGGGGAGGTGTTTTTTCTAAAGGAAAAACACTTTACCTGCAATCACTACTTGGACCGGGGTTTCCGATTCCGTGGCCATTAGGGCGACCGCCCCAGACCTACTTTGACAAGGTTGAGGATGGGGTTGGGAGTAGAATCTGCACTAGTATTGGTAACAATATTGGTACAAAGACTCTTGGCCGGTTTTCATATGGTTGGGTTGGGGCTGACAAAGAGAAGTATTTCGTTGCTGGCAACCGACCGCCAACAACGGACCCGCGTCCCGGCTTTACGTTTGATGAGGAATACAGTCTTTATCGGCTAACATCCTCTACATATTCCGGAAGTATCTGTACCTTTCAAAGGGTTCATCTCTTGGACAAAGACTACCGGGTTCTCCAAGCATGGAGGATGCCCGACGGGCGCTTCCTCACAGAGAGATACCGCTTCCCTGCCACTAAGGTAGCGACGGAAGTTGGGATTATAGGAGTGGATGGCAAGTTTAGCTCTCTTCAGATCACTGGAGAGGAATGTTGCCAACTACTTGTTGAGCCGAGTGATATCTCGGCAACCATTCTCTACAAGAGTGGTGGCAAGTGGATGGTGAGAGCCTTTCGTGACGGACGACTCGCGGGACTGTACGAGCTTTCGGGCTTCAACAACACCCAGCCTGTCTGGCTCTCGCAACAGAACGGCCCTTGGGCTGTGTTTGCAGGAGCTGGGGCTGGTCGGCAAAATCAGGATACAGTCGTGTTAATGAATACCCTCACGGGTGTTCAAAAGGTTGTGGTTTCTGATGGACAGCTCGGTAGTGTCGCTGTCCAGAACCTGGATTCGGCGCATGTGGCTGTATCTCCCTCGGGAGAGGTAGACTTCCTGTTCAAGATAGGGCCAACGGGTACTATCTACAGAGAAAGAATGGTGGCAATCCCGCCAATCATTACGGCTCTCTCGGTGAGCTCGGCCAAGATTACTGTCGGCGAATCTGTGGTGATACGTTGGCAGTCCAAGAATGGAGAAAAGGCTCGGCTTTATGCCGGGTCCAATATCGTCTTGGATAACTTGCCAGCTAGCGGTGAGGCGACGGTTTCCCCGCAGTTGAGTACTACCTACAAGGTGGAGGTGCTCGGATTTGGCGGTTTGGCTGAGAGCAGTGTGTCGGTGGAGGTTATGACCTCTGCCACACCTAAACCAGAATACGGAGTGCAGAGTTTCGCCTCACCTTTCTTTCACAGTTTGGAGAAATCCGAGCTTGGGTGCAGAGAGTTCTCACCCGGAGCGATCATATCGCTCTACGGCAAAAATTTGAGCAGTGGTGGGACGGCGAGTTATACAAGTTTAACGCTTCCGACTATCCTCGTCGGAACATCGGTGTTCATTGACGGAGTACGAGTACCGCTCTACTTCGTCTCTCCCGGGCAGGTGAACTTCCAGGTGCCTTACGAGGTAACCGGCCAAGTAAGATTCTGGGTAGAGGCTGGAACAGCAAAAGGACCAGAGATAAGTGTTCTCGTCAAAGACACCTCTCCCTGCTTCTTGAGGCTTCCGAATGGAGAGCCTTACTTTGCAGAAACTGGAAATGTGCGTACATACTATGCGACCGGATTGGGCAAAACTGATCCGACTGTGGAAACAGGCGCGCCCACTCCAGACAACGCTCTTTTCAAATCGTTTTTTGTCCCGACAGAGATCACCGGTACGCCGGTTGAAGTTTTGTTCTCGGGACTTGCTCCGTATTTCATTGGCCTATATCAGGTCAATGCAACAGTTCGTTAGTTCATTGAGATGCCCCCATGGTGCCTAGACATCGTGGGGGCTTGCTTTTTTATTTATTTTTAGTATAATAAGACCAGAAATACACTAGCCCTTTGTAATAACAAGACGGGCAGTATAGAAGGGAGTTTGGTATGAGACTGATGATTACTTTCCTACTTTTTGTTTCCTCCGTCTTCGGACAGAAGGCACGTTTTCTCGTACTCTTCGACGAGAAGAGTTACGAGACAGTCAAAAAGGTGGGGAGAGAATCGTTTGTGTCTCGGCCCGAACGTAACTTTCTCTGCCCGGGCGCAAGCCACTTTGAGTGGCTTGCAGAAAACGATAAAGGAAAAAATGGCGTGGAGCGGATAGCGGTTGTAACCGCATCAGCAAACGACATGACGCCGTGTGGAGATATGAAAGTTCGAAGGCTCTCCGAAGGACAGCTACGAGCTCCCGTGTTGGCAGAAACCGACCTCGGGCTTGACCCGCAGTCGGGTAACCAGCAAAACGAGTTTAAGCAGATCCGTTTCAATCCGGAAGAGGCCGGTAGAAGCAGGGTTGCTGAAGGTAAAATTGGTCTGGTCCTACTAGACAGTGGTGTTGGACCACATCAGGATGTAGACAGATTTGACAGCCTTGTAAAGAATACTCCAGATATCCAAGGACATGGTACTGCTGTGGTGGGAATCGCCGCGGCAACTTCCATGAATCCATTTGGGATCAAAGGGATTTCTATGCAAGCTCCTATCATATCAATCGTGGTTACCAAGTTTGATGCAAACGGGGAATTTTATGTAGACCAGGTTGACGCACTACGCGCAATCCTTTCTCTCCATGATCTGCCTTATTACGAACTGCTCGTGGTAAACATGAGCTTCGTAATATTGGAGAACGTGGAAGATCGAGAAAAATGGGACGTATGGGCCCAAGTTCTTGATTCTCTGAAGGATAAAGCCTTGTTCGTTGCCGGATCTGGCAACGACTCACGACGTTACAAGACGGAGAATTTACAACCATGCGCCAGCTCGCATTTATCAAATGTGATCTGCGTCGCCGGGGTGGATAGAAATGACAGCTCTTTTGGAGCTGGTTCAAGCTGGGGCATGGAGGTTACGACTTCTGCGCCTTGGTGCTGGTACACCACACTTGTGAAGGATTTTGAGGGTAGGCCTTACGGATGGCGCTGTGGTACGTCAATGGCGACTCCCGGTGTGGCCGGAGCCCTGACTCTGGCTATCGAGGAGAGGTATGGGGAATTCCCTAACTCTATCCTCACTCCCGAGATTCTCAAAAAGCTTCTAGTGCGAAGCTCACGCTTTGCGCCGGCGCTAATCGGGAAGGCCGTGCCAGGCATCCTTGATGTGGGGCAACTGCTCAAGGAGTCAAGGCTTCTGATAGATGTTCCGCTCACAGAAATTCCCCTATGCAAAATTCGTGAGAGGGATGGGGTTCTCGGAAGCTGGAGCGAGCGGGCAAGTTTTGCTCGTGGAGATTTGGCAAGCATCTATGGTGAAAACCTAGAAGGTTGCAAAGTGTACTTGAACGGTAAACCGCTCGAGATACTTTACTCCTCACAAGGTCAGTTAAACTTTGTTTTTCCGGCGGAAATATTAGCTTTTCCACCAAAAAACCCAAGCACACTTGCTGTAGTAAGGGAATTTGACGGAAGACTACGCCCAGAGACCACCAAGATTATCCTTTCAGGCTTTTCTCCTTCCGAGTCAATCGGAGTTGGAGGAATCTATCGTGAGGGTGGACTGGTCTCTCCAGAAAATCCAGCGAGGCCCGGAGATACAATCACAGTCTTTTTGAGCGGTGCGGTAGGCGCCAAAAGCGCCACTGTGCTCCTCGGAGGAACGACAATTGAAGTGGAAGTGAAGGAATCCTCTGGTGTCCAGACGATCTCCTTTACTCTCCCCGACCTGCCAGCAGAGTACGGTCTCTATGGCAAGGTCCAGGTTGGCCAAAGTCAAGCAGACTTTGGTTTCAACTACACGCGATAAGATCTTTGCGGAAGGCCCCCCTACCAAGGTAGCGGGGCCTTTTCATTGGACAGATTTATTGTCTTCTGATATACTATGGGAGTAGGGGGATGCTCCGCTGGTGTCAACCCGGATGCGGGGATGTAGCAATGCCCGAATCCTGGTTTTTGCGGCCCCCCTACTACGTCTTGCCAGCTGTGGATAACATAGTTGACAAGATTTTTTTTATGTATATACTTACATCCGGACGAGAGAACTCATCCGCAAAAACCAGGATCAAGGAGTGGCCCGCTTGCCACCCCAAAAAGGGCGACCCGCGTCGCCCTTTTTCATTTTATTTAATTTTCTTAAAAAACTTTCTACCTTACATTCCCTCTTCTCGCAGTTTCAAGATAGCTTCTTTGGCAGACTTGGTTAATTTTTTAGGTAAGGCGACACGGATGTGAATTAAAATATCACCGCGATTTCTGCCATGTTCTGGCACTCCTTTGCCTTTGATTTGCAAAATATCACCAGTGTTTATACCTTCTGGAATATTTAAAGTGGAAAGTCCATCTAAAGTTTGAATGTCAATCTTGGCGCCGAGCAAAGCATCTGATAATTTTACATCTAGATTCATCACTAAATCATTGCCTTCTTTGTGGAAAGTTTTGTGTTTTTTGACATGGGTTTTTATATAAAGGTCGCCTGAGGTGCCTCCCTTGACCGCTTCACCTCCTCCCGAGAGACGGATCATTTCGCCATTGTCGATGCCGGCTGGGATTTTTATTTTTATTTCTTCTTCTTTTTTCAATATACCCAAACCATCACAAGAGCTGCATTTTTCTTTTGGCACTTTGCCACTGCCCGCGCAATTGTTGCAAGCTCTGGTCATTTCTATAGAACCGAAGATAGACTTTTTCATTTCTCTGATTTTCCCTTTGCCGTTGCAAGTCTGGCAACTTATGATCTCGGTCCCCTTTTTGCCTCCGGTGCCACTACAAACGTGACATACTGAGACTTTATTTAAAAGAATAGCTCGTTCTACTCCAAAAATTGCTTCTTCAAAAGAGAGCTCTATATCTATAGAGATGTCTCGCCCTCTTTTTGTTTGAGATCTTTGTCTTCCGCCAAAAATACTGCCTAAGTCAAATCCGTTTGCAAAAATATCTCCAAAATCAAAGTTTTCGGCAGAAAAATTAAATCCCCCCGCTCCTGGATTGGAGGCAAAATCTTGCCAATTAAATCCACCCGTATTTCCTCCGGTAGCTCCGGCAAAATTTTGGCCGTACATATCATACTGGGATCTCTTTTGGTCATCAGAAAGGACGGTATAAGCTTCGTTTATTTCTTTAAACTTTTCGGCATCACCCCCTTTTTTGTCGGGGTGAAATTTGTGGGCAAGTGTCCGAAAAGCCTTTTTAACCTCATCTTTGGAGGCCTTTTTGTCTATCCCTAATATGTCATAATAGTTCTTCATATGATTTTGCGAAATCATGTCGCATGATACGTCGATTAGAGTGCGACCTTATTATATCAAATTTTTAACCCTTTGTCTCCTATCTTTTAAAAACAGTAGATTCGAGTCTTCTAACTCTCGAGCTTAGCTCGTCATAATCTACTCTAAAGGTTCTAGTATATTCTTCAAGTGAATTGTCTATTTTGTTGCCCAAATTCTCTAAATCTTGTTTCGTCGCAAATCTTTCGAGATCTTGTTTTGTTACTGTATTTGCAAAACCTTTCGCTGTCGCTTGGGCGAGATTATCAACTGTCTCTGTTAGATTCTCCATAGTCTTTTCCAAATGATCCATTCGTTTATCTAAACTGCTGAGAGTGACGGAGTTTTTTGTTTTAGTAATTTTCTTCATACTTTTATTATACTAACTTTTAACTCTTTGTCTCGCTTGGCTCGTCGGAGCTTTCAGCAGAGGTGGCTCCCCCTTTTTCCTCAGGTGGTTTTTGGTCTTCCTTGTCCGACGAAGCTTCAGCGGAGTTGGATGGCTTTTGTTCTTGTTGGGGATTCTTACTCATATACTCCCCTATTTTTTGAATCTCTTTAGAAAGATTTTCGGTAGCTGTTTTTATTGCTCCGACATCTTCGCCGTCTTTTATTTTTTTAAGCTCATTTACTTTTTCTTCAACACCCTTTTTGATTTCATCACTTATTTTTCCCTCCGCTTCCTTCAAAGCTTTTTCGGTAGTGTAGATCAATTGCTCGGCCAAGTTTTTGGTTTCAGCCGCTTCTTTCTTTTTCAGGTCATCTGCGGCATGGGTCTCGGCATCTTTTTGCATCTTTTCTATCTCTTCTTTAGAAAGACCCGAAGTGCCTTCTATTTTTATTGATTGCTCTTTGCCGCTTGATTTGTCTTTGGCTTTGACGCTCAATATACCATTGGCGTCTATATCAAAAGAAACTTCTACTTGAGGCATACCGCGTGGAGATGGAGGAATACCGTCTAAAATAAATCGGCCTAAGGTACGGTTGTCTCCTGCCAAAGGTCTTTCACCTTGGACGACGTGTATCTCTACGCTAGTTTGATTGTCAGCAGCTGTAGAAAAGACTTGTGATTTGGAAGCTGGGATAGTGGTGTTTCGGTCAATGAGTTTGGTGGCCACTCCGCCCATAGTCTCAATACCGAGTGAAAGCGGGATAACGTCCAAAAGCAAAATATCTTTGACATCTCCGGCGATAATACCTCCTTGGATAGCGGCGCCTAACGCAACTACTTCGTCCGGGTTGATGCTTTTGTTTGGTTCTTTGCCGAAAAACTTTTTTACTTCTTCTATGATTTTCGGCATTCTGGTCTGACCCCCCACCAATACTATTTCTTCTATTTCGGCCACTTTAAAAGGCGAGCTTTCTATTGCACGTCGGGTGATCTCCATGGCTCTAGCGATAAATTCATCAGAGAGCTCTTCTAGTTTGGCGCGGTTCATCTTAATAAGGAGGTGGCGAGGGCCAGAAGAATCGGAAGTGATAAACGGGATGTTTACTTCGGTATCTGTGGCGGTGGAGAGCTCAATCTTGGCTTTTTCTGCCGCTTCGTCGAGTCTCTGGAGGGCCAGCGGATCTTTGGTGATGTCAATACCACTTTCCTTTTTAAATTCAGAGGCCAGGAAGTAGATGATTTTTTGATCAATATCTTTACCGCCTAAGTGTGAGTCACCATCGGTTGACTTAACCTCTACCACATCATCCCCGACTTCCAAAATAGAAATATCAAAAGTACCACCCCCAAAATCAAAGACGGCGATTTGTTCATTTTTCTTTTTATTAAATCCATAAGCTAAAGCCGCGGCGGTGGGTTCATTTATAATGCGTAAAACATCAAGGCCCGCGATTTGGCCAGCGTCTTTGGTAGCCTTTCTTTGGGCATCGTTGAAATAAGCGGGCACCGTGATAATAGCTTGGCTAATTTTTTCTCCGAGTTTAGCTTCGGCATCGGCTTTGAGTTTCCCAAGTATCATAGCCGAAATTTCTTCCGGTCGGTAAATGTGATCGTTCATTTTTACTTGGACACTACCGGTAGTGGAAGCAGAAATTTCAAAAGGCACAGTATCCTTATCTTTTTGGACAGCATCTTCTTTGAAATCATGACCGATAAATCTCTTGATGCCAAAAACAGTGTTTTGAGGATTGGTGACCGCTTGCCTTCTAGCCAAAAGCCCCACCAATCTTTCGCCTGTTTTAGAAATAGCGACAATAGAGGGGGTGGTTCGCGCTCCCTCTGCGTTTTCAATTATTTTTGGATTTCCAGATTCCATCACTGCCACCGCGCAGTTGGTAGTTCCCAAATCTATTCCTATGATTTTTGACATATTGATACGAAAATTATGCGAATAATTTTAAAATTTCAGACCCCACCCCGTCCGATTTACATCGGACTGCCCCTCCCCTTGTCTAATGTGAGGGGCAAGTGGAATAAAATAATAATGTTTTGCGAATGAATTATACATCTAGTCACATTTTTATACACTTGACTTGTATACTATAATTTGTTATAATATAGTTGGGAGAGTAACGATATACATACCGGCGACTTTTCTTTTACACCAAGTTTGTTTCTAAAGTATTAATTCTATTTTCGTGATCGCTAACCTGAACTTTTACAAGTGTTTTTTCTTCTGCAATTCCAGCAATCATTTCTTCTTGAGAGTCGAGTTTTTTATCTATAGTAATAAGTTTTTCGTTTGTGGCTTTAAATTTATCGTTTACATTTTCAATTAAAGCTCCAATATGTTGCTTCATATCTTCATTTGCTTCAGTTCTAACTTGTTTTATATATTTTTGTATAGATTCTTCGTTCATATTCTCATTATAGCATAGTCAGCTAGTGGTAATGTAATATGGTTATCCACTCCTATACTCCCCCACTTTGACTTTGGGGGCGCGGATGATTTTGTTTTGGAGTTTGTAGCCGGCACTCATTACTTCTAGTATTTTATGATTATCTTCTTCTTTTTCTGTTGGTACGGTCTCTACCGCTTCATCTCTTTTGGGATCAAATAATTCCCCAAGGGGCGAGACTACAGAGACCCCATGATTTGAAAGAACGTTTATAAGCTGAGTATGGATATACTCCACACCTTGTCTCCAATTTTTGTCTACCTTTTCCCAAGCTTCTTTGTTTTTGAAAGCACTTTCAAATGAATCAAGGACGGTAATGATTTCAGTAGCAATATCTTCTTTGGCAAATTTAGCAAATTCACTCTTTTCTTCTTCTAGTCTTTTACGCAAATTTACCCCATCTGCCCTCTCTTTTTGCCAACCGATCAAATACTCTTGATTTTTCTCTTCCAACTCTTTAATTTTTTGTCTGAGTTTTTTTATAAGGCTGGCTGGATTATTTTCTTCTTCCTCATTATCAAAAGTTACTTCAAGAGTTTCTTCTGAATTATTTTTTTTATCCTCGTCTCCCATTTGTGTTATAAAATTATAAACATCCAGATATTTACTAGACTCCCTATTTAAAAGTTAATTTTATTTAGATCTGGATTTACTCTCCCTTTCTTTGCGCCTTGATTTTGTGCCATACATAAATACTCCAACGAGAGAAGCAAGTGTTCCTCCCCCGATTATACTACTTGCCCACTGCTGACCTTTTATACTTACAAATAAAGCTACTGTTAATCCAAATATAGAAATAATAAACCCAAGTATTTGTCCCCATTTTGATCTTTCTACATCGGACTTTATAACTCTTTTTTCTAAATCGACTCTGTGGGCAAATTGATCTTCTGCCATTTTAATTATTCTTTCTGCTGCACCCGGAACAATACTGTTAAATCTTTCTAAGATTTCTGGTGGGGGTAACGGACCAGAAAAAGATTGAAAAGATTCCTGGCGAACTAACATTTTACCATCCGCATCTTTGTTATTTTTATCTGGCGAGTTGTTCATATCTTTCAATAGATATTTTTATATCATCACCAATGGCTCTCCAGTCATTCTTCAATGACTCGATATCAGTCTCTGCGTCGGTTTCAGAAGCGTTGTACTCTTGGAGAGTATTTCCAAAATCTAATAATCTAGCCCCTCCTTCTATAAAAGAAGGTTCAGCAAAAAGTTTGTTTGAAATATAGTGTTTTTTCATACAATCTAATCTTAACAGATAGAGAAGAAGTGAACAAGTTAACAGTAAGCTCAGGATTAAACTATCTCTTTGACCACTGTGGAGCTTTACGGGCTTTCTTGAGGCCGAATTTGCGACGCTCTTTGGCTCTAGGGTCGCGTTTCAAAAAGCCAGCTGTTTTTAGTTTGGTCTTTGAAGATTCGTCATGTTTGACGAGGGCACGAGAGATACCATGCCTCACTGCTTCCGCTTGGGAATGAACACCGCCACCCTTTACATGTATTGAAATATTGAAATTGCCAACTTTTACTTTGTTTGTGGCTTCTTCTATAATCTTGCGAAGTTCTGCTGTTGGAAAATAAGACGCCAAATCGCGGTCGTTTATTTTAAAAGTGTTTTTAGAGGCGGGGGTAATCCGCACTCTAGCTGAAGCTGTTTTTCTTCTACCTACGGCTTCTGTATATCTATCTGCTGTTTTTTCTTTTGTGATTGGCATATGTGTTGTAGCGGAGCTTGATTTTTTATTTTGTAATTAATAAATTTTTCATCATCCTATCTCTCAATTTGTTTTTGGGCAACATGCCTTTTATAGCAATCTTTAAGACTTCTTTCATACCAAAATCAGCCACTACCTTTTTCATTGTTCGCTCGCGTAAGCCCCCCGGATAGCCTGAATAATTTTTATAAACTTTTTGATCCATTTTTTTGTTGGTGGTAGATATTTTGGTGGCGTTTGTTATTTTTAGTTTTATATTTGGAATAGCGTTACGGACAAAATCGGCTCGATTTTTGCCCATCAAAACAGTTGCCGCCTCGGAAGCGATCCTACCCAACTTTTTTCCTTCTGCATCTATTGTATATTCCATTTTATTTGCGTCATTTGTCATAATTTGTAATTTAGTTGCGTGTTATACAAATTCAATAATTGCCATCTTGCTTCCGTCCGAAAGTCTTCTTTTGGATTTTGTAATCCTGGTGAAGCCTCCTTTGCGGTCCTCGTATTTTTTGGAAATAGTATCCACCAATATTTTAGTGGCGCCCACTCCTATCTTTGTTCCTATGATTCTTCTTGCAGATACTGTCCCGGCCTTACCTTTGGTGACCAGTTTTTCTATGAAAGGTCTAAGCTCTTTGGCTTTTGGTTCGGTGGTTTTTATTTTCTGATGCAAAACCAAAGATCGAGCAAGAGAATTGATCAAAGCATTTCTTACTTTGCGTACCCTACTAAATTTTCTGTTTGCGTTGTGGTGTCTCATGTTCGTATTTAGTGCTTCGTATTTCTAATTTACTTTAAAGTTATACCATGTTCTCCCAAAACTCTTTTGATCTCGGCTACTCCTTTTGCTCCAAGACCTTCTACTTCCAATATGTCTTTTTCTTTTTTCCTGGCCAAGCCCCCAATTGTCCTAATGTTGGCGCTGGAAAGTGCATTTAGTGTGCGAGCTCCCAAATTTAGATTTTCAATACGAGTTTTTAGAAATTCTGGATCCATTTTTTGATTTTCATTATGCATCTCTTCATCCATATTTGAAGTGTCATCAGTTGAAAACTCTCCATCTTTCAAGTTCTCCTTTTCTTCAAAACCAGTGATAGCTTTCAATTGTCCTATCATAATGTTTATAGATTTTTCGAGGGATTCTTTGGGGCTTATACTGCCATCTGTTTCTATAAGTATGCGTAGACGATTAAAATCGGTGCGGTCACCAACTCGCATATTTTCTACCTCATAACTAACCCTTCTGATTGGAGTAAAGTTTGCATCCAAGACTATGGTGCCGATATCAACCTTGTTCTTGCCGAGGCTGTCACGACTAACAAACCCGAGACCCTTTTCTACTACCATCTCGATATTGAGCTCCGAATCTTTGTCTGTGAGAGTGGCGATCACAAGTTCTGGATTTATTATTTCTACTTGTCCGGGAGCCTCTATGTCTTTGGCGGTTAAAGTCTTCATTCCCTTCCCTTTGATAGTTAGGGTTTGGGGTTCGTTTGAAAGCATCTTGACTCGGAGTTTTTTTATGTTGAGCATTATCATTATTACATCTTCTTTTACTCCTTTGATTGAAGAAAATTCGTGTTCAACACTGTTTATTTTTATTGAAGTTATAGCGGCTCCGGGTAAAGAGGACAAAATAATGCGACGGAGACTGTTGCCGATAGTAAATCCAAATCCGGGATAAAATCCGTCAATTTCATAGACACCACGATTATCATCCTCGGAGACTACCCGTGGTTTTGAAGGCAATATAATAGCTTTATCAAAATTATCCATTGTCATAATATTAAAAATTAAAATTACCTCTGGTAATACTCAATAACTTGACCAAGATCAAATAATAAATCAGATTTCTCTATAAAAGAGCTATCTTTTACAGAAAGTTCTTTTGTTTTGGTATCCCAAGAAATCCAATCTGGCGATTTTGTCTCTATTATTTTATTTTCCAATTCACTAAACATCTTGCTTCCCTGGCTACCTTGTCTTACGGTGATTTTATCTCCCCCCTTTACACTAAAAGACGGCACATAAACTTTTTTACCATTTACCAAAAAATGTCCATGTGCGACCGCTTGTCTGGCCGCAAGATGAGTTGGTAAAATACCAGCTCTCCAGACTACATTATCAAGACGATGCTCTAAAGATTTTAAAAGGTTTATGGTGGGTGAACTCGTCTTTTTGCTAAGGGCTTGATTTACGTATTTTGCAAATTGTTTTTCGGTAACGCAATAAAACATTCTGGCTTTTTGCTTCTCATTTAATTGGGTGCCAAAATCGGTCTTTGGTTTGTTAAAAGACCTCTTCTTGTTTTTGCGCTCCTCCCGCAAGCTATATTTTTGAGTTTGAGTTTTCTCAAAAATCGGAGCTTTGAGTCGGCGGGCTATTTTGTATTTTGGACCTATTTTCATAAATTGATTTTATATTTAACAAAGATTAAACTCTCCTTGGTTTTTTTGGTTTTGGACCGTTATGAGGTACTGGTGTGGCATCTTTTATGGAGGTTATGTTTATACCTTTTGATATAAAACCTCTTATTCCCGACTCCCTACCCGATCCAACTCCTTTTACAATGACTCCGATTTCTTTTATCCCCAAAGCTTGAGCTCTGGCTCCTAAAGTTTCGCCCACTTTAGCGGCTGCAAAAGGAGTGCCCTTTTTTGCTCCTTTAAATCCCAATTTACCGCTTGATTCTACTGCCAAGACGTTACCCTTTTTATCAGTAAGTACCAGTTCGGTGTTGTTGTAAGTCGATCTGACATAAAGCAATCCAGCGTCGACTCTTTTTTTAGACGAAAGAGCAGATGTGTCGGTCTTAACACTTGCATCTCCTGCTTCGGATTCTGTTTTTACAATTCTCTTTTTTCCCATTTTATTTTATTATTTTATTTCTTTTCAACCGCTCTTCGTCCGGTACCCATTGTTTTTCTGGTGTTTCCTCTACGAGTACGCGAATTGGTTTTGGTGCGTTGCCCCCTAACTGGCAGAGTTCTACTATGTCTCACTCCTCTATAACATTTGATATCCTTTAATCTTTTTATGTTTCCAGAAACTTCTCTTTTTAAGTCTCCTTCAATTTTTAAACCCTCTATTATTTTTTTAATTTGGTTTTCTTGTTCTCCACTTAACCCTTCTGCTTTTGTACCCCAATCTATTTTAGCTTTATCTAAAATTTGCTGAGCTCGAGATCTGCCAACTCCAAAAAGGACAGTCAAGCTTATCTCAAGTCTTTTTTTATCCGGTATTGTAATTCCTAATATTCTCATAATTTTTCCTTTTTTCAATATTTAAATTAACCTTGTCTTTGTTTGTGTTTCGGATTTCCTTTACAAATTACAAACAAAACGCCTCCTCGGCGAACTAATTTACATTTTGGACACATCTTCTTTATTGAAGCTTTTACTTTCATTTTTTACTGTTCATGTTGTTCGTCTACCATCAAGTCTACGAATAATCCTGCCTTTTCCTCCATATGGGTCAAGCACGACTTCAACAGAATCTCCGATCAAGACCTTGATTCTATTGAGTCTCATTTTACCCGATAAATATGCAAGCAACTCTTCTTCTTGTAATTTGACACGGAAAAACGCATTCGGAAGCGCTTCCGTTACCATACCTATTTTTGTCTCCCGCCTTTCTTTATCTGTCATTTGAAATAAAACAACAATGGGAAAAGGTTAGCATAAAAGCCCCTTGGGTGTCAACTCTAGTTATTAATGGTTGTTTGGACATAGATTTTTGAAGGGTTTTTGGGAAAAGACTGTTTCCAGACAGGTCTTACTGTGGCGGTTATGCTTAAAATCCCAGCAAATTCATCCATAAGCTTCCGCGCATCCCCTTTTGGAGCACCTAGAAGTCTTTGGCTTATAATGTTTGTGTCTATGTCTGCCACTATGGTAGCTTGGCCCCCTATTTGCAGGTTTATTTTGTCGCTTGTCTCAAAATCACCGGGCGTGTTCATAATTTTCAAAAGAGAAAAATCGTTTATAATGGGTTTGATATTACTCCAATCGGTAGAATTTGAGATGTATTCGTTTATTATTTTTTTAGATAAATCTTGCTTATTGAGCATTATGGCGTAGGCCGTTACCTCTTTCCCTATAAGTACAGATGAGGTTTCTTCTTTTTGAGATAATTCTCTGGATTTATATATTATAGAATCTGAAAGTAGGGTAAGTCCGTCAGGTATTTTTGTTTCCAAACTTTTTTTAAGATTAATTTTCGCCTCTGTATCAATATTTTGGAGGGCGGTTTGTTTGTCTGCGGGAGCCACCGTCTTTCTCTTACCTATAAAACCATTTGTTATATCTGTAGAAGACCTAGCATAAAAGTTTTTGAAACGAGCGGCATCATTTTTAAATCCAGGAATGGTGAAATCAGATTTTTTGATGTTATATTTTTCTCCGGCTTCATCGGCAAAAATCTCTACTTCTACACTACCTGGAGTCCCTACCCCACCTTTAACTATTTTACCGGGGACGATAACTGATTCTGGTATTCTATAAATAAGGCCCTCGGGGTTTTCAAATCTAGTGCGAACAATGAGTCTTTGTGGTTCAGAAGAGAAATTGTTATAGATAACAATTTTCCCAGATGCCTTTAACTCAACAGCTTCCTCGCCCGTCGCTTCAACGGAGACTGTCTTTAATTCTGACAGTTTGATGACTTCAAATCTGACATCGCTTTCCATTACTTCATTTTTTGCGCCGACTATTTTTGTATCCACTGCTACTCGCTCTGTCTTAGGATTGATAGATATAGTAGCTGAAGCAAAGACGGTCATCATGCTTACAACAAAAACAGCAATCAAAATAACAATGATTGTTCCAAAAACAAAAGTTTTTCTTTTTGATTTGCGGAAAAGACCATCTTGTTGTTTTGACTCACTCTTGTCTTTGGGATAATAGTATTCGTAGGCATCATTATTTTTTATGTCTCTTGTTTCAGATATTTTGGAACTTAAATTTGAGACTGGAGCTTCTTCTGGCGCAACAAAAGGAGTGGGTTCCGTCTTTTGAACAGAATCTTTTATGGTTATAGGAATGGTTGATACTTTCCTTTTGCCACCGTTCGGAATCGGGATATTGCGGATGCTTCTCCTCTCTGGAGGAGTGACGTCACTAAATTGAATTCTTGGCATGATTTGTATTATAAACCTTTATTTTGATTTATGTGCAACAAAGTTGTGGAAAAACTTAATAAAAAACAAAAACTACTATTCCTGCGTTAGGTCATCAAGGATAAGGCTCTTGGAACAGTAGTTTTTGTTTTTTATTCTAGTATTGCTTTAATACGGCGGATGCCGGCAGAGACAGCCTCTTCTTTAACAATTTTAAAAGTCCCAAGTTCTGAAGTATTTTGTATGTGTGGACCTCCACAAAATTCTTTTGAGTAAGCTTCTTCTAAGGATGGACCTATAAAATAAACAGAAACTTCATCTCCATATTTATCTCCAAAAGCATGGACCGCGCCGGTTTTTTCGGCATCAATCTTTTTCATTATGACTTTATTTACTGGTAGATTTTCAGCAATTTTTTGGTTTACGAGATCTTCCACTTTTTGTTTTTCTTCAGCGGTTAGTTTGCTGTCGTGATTAAAATCAAACCTGAGGCGTTCAGCCGTGATATTGCTTCCTCTTTGCATAACCTTTTCTCCTAAAACATTCTCCAATGCTTGGCGTAAAAGGTGTGTGGCGGTGTGAAGTTTTTTGGTCTCTTCTCCTGCGTCCGAAAGTCCACCCTTAAACATGCCAGCAGAAGAAGTGCGCGAGAGCTCTTGGTGTTTTTTTAATTCCTCATCATATTCTTGATTAAACTGATCACTTATTTTTAGATGTGTTTTAAAATATTCTTCACTATTCTGTTTTTCTTTCAAAATATCAAGGAATACTTCCTTTGGAAGACCAAAAGATGAGAAAAACCAAAAAGCATTCAATCCGGATATTATACGGGTGTAGGCATCTCTTATAGAATATCTTTTTTCAAATTCTTTAAGCCCATTCTCCAAAGTCTTTTCAAATTTTTCTTCTTCCTGAGACAAATTAGCAAAAATAAAATCTTTATTTTTAGAGAGTTCCGAATAAACATCTTTGTATATTCCTATTACTACTTCTGCTATTTCTTTGGTGAAAGATTTTAGACCAATTTGTTTGCCGTATCTGACAGCTCGTCTGATAAGTCTACGCAAAACATATCCCTGACCCGTATTAGAAGGAGTGATTCCCTTCTCATCTCCCAAGATGAATGTAGCTGCTTTCAGATGATCAGCAATTATACGCATCGCTTTAATATTTTCACCTTCATATTTTTTATCAGAAAGTTTTTCCATTTTTTCTATAATTGGCCAAAATAAATCAGTTTTATAATTATCGTCTAAACCGTTCATAACCGTAAGTGTCCGCTCTAGTCCCATACCCGTATCAACATTTTGCTGTGTTAATAGTGCAAATTTTCCTTCTGTAGTTTTGTTGTATTGCATAAAAACATCATTCCATATTTCAAGCCATTTTGAGTTGTCGTCATTAAAGCTCTCGGGCACCTCTTCGCCCGCTTGCCCTGAGCTTGTCGAATGTGTCCAGTAAAACATTTCAGTGTCTCCACCGCAGGGGCCCGTCTCTCCGGCTGGCCCCCACCAATTATTCTTCTTTGGCAATTTGGCAATTCTTTTTTCGGGAATACTTAAACTTTTCCAAGTCTCGTATGCCTCATTATCAAAAGGTGCGTCACTGTCCCCCGCAAAGACAGAAACGGCCAATCTATCCTTATCTAGTCCCAACCATTTTTGATCAGTTAAAAATTCATAGCTCCACTCTATTGCTTCTTTTTTAAAATAATCGCCGAGTGACCAGTTGCCGAGCATTTCAAAAAAAGTGTGATGAAAGCTATCACCAACTTCTTCAATGTCCCCTGTCCTAATGCATTTTTGAACATCTACAAGTCGTACTCCTAGCGGATGTTTTTCACCTAAGAGATATGGTACCAAGGGGTGCATGCCGGCAGTCGTAAAAAGTACCGTTGGATCATTTTCGGGCACAAGCGAAGCGCTCGGGATAATCTTATGTCCCTTCCCTTCAAAAAATTCCAAATATTTTTTTCTAATTTCTTCCGAGGTCATATTTTAAATTATTGTTTAGGTTCTTTTGATATAAAATTTGTTTTGTAAGTAATTTTCAATAACTTCAAAACTAGGAAAATATCGCGGAGATGGTAATTTTTTTAAATCAAACCACTGCCACTCAACAATTTCATCTGGCTCCATTACTTTTGCTTCTCCATGCCACTTTTCCGTGACAAGTCCAACTGTCATAAAATGAGCGTGCTCATTTTTACAGTTATGGACAGAGATAACTTTGGGATCTTGTATAGTAATCCCTGTTTCTTCTTTCGTTTCTCTTATAGCGCCCTCTTCAAATGATTCTCCCCATTCGAGTTTTCCGCCCGGCAGGCACCACTCCCCACTACTACGGAAAGCCGAATCTGCTTTGTCTGGATCAGGATGCCGCATTCCTAAGAGGATTTTCCCCTCTTTTTTTAAGATAATTCCAAACCCTGCACCTACCCTCTTTTTTTCTTCTGTCATAATTGTTAATTAAAAATAATTTAATATTTTCATATTTATTTTTTACCTCTATTTACCCACCAATCACTCTTTTGTCTTTCATTATCAAACCACCAGTCGTTAGAATCTGTTTCCATAATTTCTTTTGCAAGAGAAATTGCAAAAGGAGTTTTTAGTCGTTTTACTGCCGAACTTATCCACTTTAGAGCTCGTGTATTACCCGTATCAACTTCTTCTTTAAGTGCCAAGATCCATTCTAAATTATCCGCATCTTTTACTAACACTGACTCTCTGCTCTGCCTTTCCTCGTACTCTTTTATTGTATCAAATACTTTTGCACCAAATGGTATTGAGTCTGCAATGTCCTTGTGCGCTTCTTCTTCCTTCCTATCAACATATTTCTGGTGTACATAATTTAAATCAGATATTCTAGTTTCGGAAATATCATGAAAAAGACACATCTGCAAAACTTTTGATATATCAACTTTGCCATCCATCTCTGCGAGCATATATCCTATAAAGCAAACTCTGTTTATGTGTTCTGCGACTGTCTGGTTGCCAGTACCTAAAAAGTGAAATCCGCTCCTTGGGGTTCTTGCAAGGATCCCTACCTCAAAAAGAAAGTTAGTTATTTTTTTATTGTCACTTTCTTTTTCGGACACCTTTTTAGCACTCTTTTTCATATCGCCATTTTACAACAAAAAGATGATATTTCCAATTTGATTTTAAGCAAATTTACAGGTATATTTGTGGGACTATTATTTTTAATTTCCAAAAATGAATTATAAAAAGAAAGTATTAAAAAATGGTTTAAGGGTGATAGCGGTACCAATGAAAGCCTCTCCTTCGGTTACAGTGATGTCTTTGATTGAAGCTGGCTCAAAATATGAAAACAAGCAGAACAACGGTATCTCACACTTCTTGGAGCATATGTGTTTTAAGGGTACGGAGAAAAGGCTAAAAGCTATAGATATATCCAGAGAGTTTGATGCAATGGGTGCTCAAAATAATGCTTTTACTTCACAAGAAGTGACCGGCTATTGGGCCAAAGCTTCCAATAAACATACCGACCAAATTTTAGATATTATTTCTGATATGTACCTTCGTCCGACTTTCCCAGTCGCTGATTTGGAAACTGAAAAAGGGGTGATAGTAGAAGAAATAAATATGTATGAAGATTTACCAAACAGACTAGTGCACGAGGTTTTTGATGAACTTCTGTATGGTGATCAACCTGCCGGTTGGTCTGTGGCTGGCACCAGAGAAAATGTCCGAGGGTTTGAGCGGGATGATTTTGTAAATTATAGAAAAAATCATTATGTGGCAAGCGCCACTACTGTAGTAGTAGCTGGAGATATTGATCCTGCTCTTATTTTTAAAAAAGTAAGCAAAGCTTTTGATGGTATGCCGGTAACCAAAAAAGTCGGTAAGAAAAAAGTCGTAGAAAAACAAAATGGGCCAATGGTTAAGTTGAGATTTAAAGAAACAGACCAAACTCATCTGGTAATTGGCTTCAGGGCATATGACTTGTATGACAAAAAAACTCAAGCCTTGAGGATCCTTTCGGTAGTGCTTGGTAATGGTATGAGTTCTCGCCTTTTCCAGAAAATGAGAGAAGAACTTGGTATCTGTTATTACGTTAGGTCAGCCGTTGATGGGCTAACAGATCATGGGACCTTTCTGATCTCGGCAGGAGTTGATTCGAGCAGAGTGGAAGAGGGTGTCAAGGGAATTTTGGATGAGGTCAAAAAAATAAAGAGTGAAAAAGTGCCAGAGTCAGAGCTTCGCAAAGCCAAAGACTATCTTATTGGCAATATGTATTTGGGGCTGGAGTCCTCTGATGCCCAAGCAAACTTTTTTGGTTCTCAAGAAATAATGAAAGAGAAAATAAAGACACCAAAAGAAGTAGAAAAAGAAATACAAAAAATAACCGCAAAAGATATTTCCAAAGTAGCCAAAGAGATAATCACAAACGACAGACTCAATATGGCCATCGTCGGTAAATACAAAGACGAATCTCGCTTCAAAAAAATTTTGAAGATTTAATTTTACAAATCTTTCAAAACCTCAAAATCTTTTTTAAGTTGGTCTAAAGTGTGTGCGTTGTAGACTGCTACAGCGGGATGGTAGAGTGGGACTATTTTTACTTCATGATTTTTCCATCCCCACTTCGCTAAAGCTTCGCGGGGCACAGCAAAAATTTTGCCATGGTTTTTACTTATAGGTTCCAATTCAAACTCTAAACCCAACTTTGGCATAACATAGTACATAGAATATCTACCAAGAGTTGCAATAACTTTTGGCTGTATTATTTCTATCTGTCTGTCTAGAAATGGTCCATAAATTTCTATTTCTTCTGGCAGAGGGTCGCGGTTCTGTGGGGGGCGATCTTTTACAATATTTGTCACATACACTTCCTCCCTCTTTATTCCCACAGATTCTAAAAGTTCGTTTAAAATATCTCCTGCTCTACCACAAAAAGGCCGGCCAGTCTTTGCCTCGTTTCTCCCCGGAGCTTCACCTATAAACATTATTTTTGCAAAATGACTCCCCTCGCCTATTACCGGCAGATTTTTATTCTCAATTCTAAATTTATAAAGTGGCGACTTTTTAAGCGCTATCACTTCATCTCGTATTTTCCGCATAAGCTCTTTTCTTTCCTCTACTGTTTGAATCATACGTTAATTCTACTCTCTGCTAGATTATATTTCAAAATTTGATTTTTTAGTCCAAATGTAGTAAAAAGATGAAGGAGGTATCAGATGATGCAATTTCATTGGCGACGATGGCGACCGGACGAAAATCACGAATGCCATGCGCCAGACAAGGTCCCTTGTGGACGCCATCAATGTGGCCTTACGGGATGTACGTGGTTCCGGACGATTAGGAGACCCGCCAAATGCCGAAACGCTCTTCTGGAATTTGATGCAAGCGTGGCACAACTCATTCCCGGGTAAATGTGTCCTCATAACACTTACCCAAGAGAAAGACCACGATACGCAACAGCTTCGCGCTTGGTTCGGCGAACCAGCGAGCTTTCGATCCGGTTATGTTGATTCGATGGGTGAACATCTCATCGCTCACGCTTCCGGACCATTAGCTGAGCTCAAAGAACTTATCCCGGTACTTTTGCCGATCGGGAAGATGGGAGAATTTAAGCAAGAACTCCAGAAAAATGTTATTGCATGGTGTAGGATCTAACAAGCAAGAGAACTATGAGGGCGGTCCGCCTAGCCAGCGACCGCCTTTTTATATCAATAAAAAATAAACGAAAATTGCCTAAAAGTACCCATTTTACTAAAAATGATTTTTATTTTCACTAGAATTATGATAACATTTAAGTATGACAAACAAACTAAAAAACAAACCTTTTTTCATAATTGAATTTGAACGCGAAGAAGATAAAAGGTGGATAGCCGAGATTCCAAAATTACCCGGGGTCATGGCTTATGGCACCACTAAATCCGAGGCGAAACAAAAAGTTTACGCTATGGCTCTCCGCACCCTAGCAGATAAAATAGAACAAGGACGAAAATTCATACCCGTGATCAAATTATTTACATATGATATGGCACGCAGTTAAAGCATCGCACCTTCTCCGCTCCTTACTGAATTTAGGTTGGTCTATCAAAAGACAGAAAGGATCACACCGGATTCTTTCAAAACCAAGTTACCCCGATTTTACTTTTGCTTTTCATGACAGAGAAGAGATCGGGCCAAAAATGTTGGCTCGAATATCAAAACATACAGACCTTTTACCTAAAGATTTGTAAATCTATTTTATAACACCTTCCTGCTTTAACTTCCTGACTTTCTCGGTTCTACCTCTGTTGTATCCGCCAACTTTGCCATTACTTCTAATCACTCGATGACACGGGATGTCGGGATTATAATTTGTATTTAAAATATTACCTACTGCTCGGAAAGCTTTAGGTGACCCAGCTCTCTTAGCAACTTCTTTGTAAGTAAGAGTTTTACCTTTTGGAATTTTCCTCACCACCTCAAAAACCTTTTGTTTGAATGCCTTTTTGTCTGCTTTCATTTGAATAAAATTGTATCACGTTTATTAATATGTTATCCTAATTTTAGAAGGGAGGCTCATGGTATGGATAGTGTAACCAAATCTCCAGTGTTGGAATATAAGCTCTGTGTTAAAGAAGGCTTACCGGATTTTGAGGGGGAAAAATTTCGAATCTTTAAGGCTACTGATGACAAAGAGGCCATACTTTTCTCACAGAGCATTTTGAGTATAAACCAAGCTCTTACACCCCAAAACTTTTTAAAGGCTGGAGGAGTGGCTCTGTTTCGTGGAGATATCAAAATCTATCCTCCAGAGAACAAAACAACAGAAAAGAAAGTGGGAGGACTTCCTCTTCGTCCCCCAACCCATTGATACTACCAGTGGGTTATTTTTATGATGATTTTATTTTATCGCGTTAGCAACTGAATTTATATAGGAACAATACGCACACTCTGGAGCAGATTTTGGTAGTTCTTCTGCGTCTAAACATTTTTTCATATCTAGAAGTGTTTTTTCTATCCATTTGCCAGAGCCAATATAAGGAATAATTTTGACATCAAATTCTAGCCTGCCGTCAAAAAATTCTCTATCTCTTTTGCCGTTGGCATATACGAAATAACCAGTGTCAGAAACTTCTAGATCGTTGTGCCTCAGGAGCCACTGATAAACTTCCATTTGTCTTTTGTATCCATCTTGCCACTCGGCGTCCAAGTTTACCTCTGTTTCTTTGCTGGTGGCTTTGTAATCAACCACTATAAGTTTCCCATCTTTATCTATCCAAATATCATCTACGGCGCCAAAAATTACAAAATTGGCTGGCTCAAAAAACGCTTCTACCCCGGTAAAATTTTCTCGCCATTTATCCATTCTAGCGTCTGCGAAAGGTATAGCATCTATGCCATAACTTTCCATCAAAGGGTGGGGTGTTTTTTGTTTACGATAAATATCAAATTCTTTTTTAAGTAAAGTGTCTACGGCGCTATTTAGATTAAAAGGGAAGCCTTGTGGGCGAGAGACTCCAAGCCTTCTGTCTAAATAGAAACACCTCGGGCACTCTACAAACAAGTCAATCTTTGACCTGCTTATTTTAAAAAACTCCTTCGATTTTGGGTCATAAAGTTTTTTTCTATACCAAGCCATTCTATTTTTGTATTAGATTAATTTCCTCAAGCATTTTGGTAATTTTTTCTTGTGAGAGACCGGCTTGGCGCAAGATGTCGGGATTGTCACGAGCCTGTTTGCAAAGGACTACACCAGCTTGCATCAGAAGCTTTTCGTCGCTTGGAGTGCTACTGTTTAAACAAGTGATTGGGTGAAGCCCCGTCTCTTCTATCAAATCTTGCAGATTGCCTTGCTCCGGATAATTCCAACCAACTAATTTCATATTTCTACATTTGGCGTACTTCACCGCAGATTCTGAAAATTTGGTATTAGTTACCAACCAACCTTCATTGAGTTTTCTTTCACCCCCAAAATCAAAGATTTCTTTCTCCAAATCTTCCCACCTGGCTTTGACATAAAGCGCCACTTTAAGATCGGATTTTATACCGAGTTCGTTATGAAATTTGGCCTCCATCATTATGAGTTTTTCTTTATTCCAAGCGACAATATCTACTTCGTGTTCAGCGCATTGTCCCTTAGCGATGAAATCAGTCTGGGTTTCAAATCCCTTGGCTCGGAAGATTTCGGCCACAAATTGTTCAAATGGGAAACCAGTCGGGCCGAGCTCCATCACCGCTCTCCTCAAAGAATATCTGGCTGCATATTTTTTACCACCATCTTCTCTGCCCAAAAGTTCAAAAGCGTGTCTGTAAATATCTTTGGTGGTGGCATTGTCTTTGAGCTCTTTTTTTATTTGCTCTACAATATTATCAATCGTCACTTGGTCTGCTCCCGCTCGCCTTAAAGAGTCTTCTAGTTTTTGCGGGTTAAACTCCTCTCTTTCCCCAGTCGCTTTTATTATGTATTTGTTATTCATTGAGTCATTATAGCACCACCTAAGCATATTTCTCCATCGTATAAAACCAAAGACTGCCCCGGAGAGACTCCAATTTGAGGTTTGTCAAAAATTACTTTTGTTCCGTCGCCTGAAATTTTAATTTTGCATCCGATTTTTTCTTGACGGTATCTGATGCGACAAGACAGATTTTTATTATTGATTTCTTGCGTAAAATTAACATCTTTTAATTTTATTTCTTTACTTAACATTTTTAACGATCGTTTTAAATGTTTAGATGCGACTGTAATGGTATTGTTTTTAAGATTTTTTTCTACTACGTATAAAGGCACTTCCTGATTTGATTTCTGGGTAATAGTAAAACCGTGGCGCTCTCCTATTGTAAAAAATAGCGCTCCATTATGATTGCCGATTATTTTGCTTTTGTCGTTTAATACACTTCCCATTTTTGGTTTTATATATCTTGATAAAAATTCTTTCATGTCAATTTGCCCTAAAAAGCAAAGACCTTGGCTGTCCTTTCTTGTTGCTTGAGGAAGCCCAAACTGTTTGGCAAGTTTGCGGACTTCTTCTTTTTGCAAGTGTCCGATGGGAAATAAAATATGTTTTAGTTGTTTTTGGGTTAAAGTCCAGAGAAAATAACTTTGATCTTTATTTTTATCCTTTCCTTCCAAAAGAATCACCTCACCCCCCTGCCCTATCTCATAACTTCCCCTACCCCCTCTTACCTTAAGAGGGGGAAAGATCTGACAATAATGTCCTGTCGCCACAAAGTCTGCTCCATTTTTCAAAGCAAATTTCAAAAAGTGTCCAAACTTTATTTCTTTGTTGCACATTACATCCGGATTAGGAGTCTTACCCTTCCTATACTCTTCTATCATATAATCCACGATTTGCTTCTTATATTCTTTTTCTAAATCCAAAGTAATGAAAGGAATATCCAAGACTGCAGCCGCACGCATTGCACTTCGCCTGTCATCCTTCCATGTGCAAGGGTAACCTTCTGGTGTCCAAGCTTTTATAAAAACCCCAGTTACATCGAATCCATCTTTTTTTAAGAGCGCCGCCGACACAGCCGAGTCTACTCCTCCTGAAAGCCCTACAAAAACTCTTTGATTTCGCTCAGAGTGAACTTTTTGTTTAGGTTTAATATCATTGCTTTTCATAGGTGGTTATGATATAATATAAGTAGACAGTTGGCAAGAAAGAGAGGAATTATGATCCTAAATCTGAGTATCCAAGGTTATATCTCTTTGGGAAAAGACGATGGGAATCTGAAAATGGACGCGATGCATGGAGTTATGAATTTTCTTAGAGTGGCCGCAAATTATGTTGGTGATGATTTGGGATCGGTCGATCTCAATATTATGATGGACACAGCCAATGTTCCCACGGGAACTGTGTTGTTCCACGTTGAGCGTAAATCCAGCGAGTCAGCCAGCTTTTACTACAATGTTTCGCACAATAGCGGAACGCCGGACTTTATTTCAATGGAGAAGCGGGGTATACCGCTAAGGCCTGTTGAGTTCTTCAATCGTGCAGTCTGTTTGAAAGTTCGCGTCTGATCTCAATCAGTCCCCGGCCCGCTACGGCGCGCTGGGGTTTTTGTTTTTATACTTTCTAACTTACGATTTTCTACTTTTTACTAATTCAAATACAACTCCCTGTTTCTTTTATGCTCATCAAAATTTTTGGCGTAATACATATTGCCTGATTTGTCAGATAGGAAATATAGATAATTTGTTTTAGTCGGAGTAATGGCGGCACGAATTGAATCTATACCAGGGTTTGTGATGGCGGTCGGAGGCAATCCTTTGTTTTTATAGGTGTTATACTTATGATCTTCCGCCAAGTCTTCTTTGGTAAGAGTGTACGAATTTTTACCATTATAGTATTGAAAAGGGGCATCAACCTGGAGTGGCATTTCTAAACGCAATCTTTTCCATAAAATACCAGAGACAATCCTCTTTGACTCTAGTGTGCCGTTGGCCTCGTCTTCAATGATCGAAGCCATTGTTACGACCTCATTCAAAGGTTTTTGAAATTTTAAAACATCTTCCTCGTACGTTTTTATTTGTCTAGCAAAGTTTTCTCGCATCATTAAAATGAGGTCACTTGCTTTGGTGTTGGGCATTAAAAAGTAAGTATCTGGAAAAAGGTAACCCTCATAATTATTATCAGAAACTTCAGCCACAAAATCTTTGGTGTTGAAAGTTGGCAACTCTTTCTCCAAAATTTTCCCAATTTCAATAGAGGAGGTGCCTTCGGGTATGGTTATTTTTTGGGCGATTAGACCAAACTCTCCGTTGTGAATCATTTTTGCTACCTTAAAAATATTGGTGGCATCGGGGAAATAGTAATCACCCGCTATCACCCTCTTTTCACCGCCCAAAATGAAAATAAATGTCTTTAACCACAAACCAGAGCGCACCCCTTTTTTTTCCTCAAAAGAATTTGCTATCTGCGATAAAGACTCTCCTCTCTCTATAGTAATCAAGGCCTGTTCTGGAAAGGGCTTTGGTGATCTAAAAGCAAAAAAGTATAGGACTCCAAATAAAACTAGCGACAAAAAAACAGCTGAAATTGCCCTTATAAAATGGTTGTCCAAAAACAATAATACTTTGGTGACTCTGTCTCGCCAAGCGATAAGTCTCAGGTGGCGAGGATCTCGCTCAAGTAAAACAGCCACTTTTTTCTTTAAATTTAACCAAAAGTCCATAGAAGTTTATATTGGCAAATTAGAAGGAGCTTTAGACTTGAGTGAAGGGATTTTCTCGAAGGTTGGGGTGCTGGCTACTGATCCGGGGAAGTGAAAAATGGTAGCAAGTTCCTCAATGTTTAAGACAAAAGGTTTGCTATAAAATTTTTTGCCTTTCCATGGTGAATAAAAATATCGTCGAAGTTTGTACTCTTCCAAAACTTTTGGTTTTAATTTCTCTTTTGCATTCCACCACTCTTGCCAAGGATAATCAAAAATAGTAAACCAGCCAGTCGGCTTAAAGCCGTTTAGATTTAGAGAGCCGTATTGTTTGAAGGAGCCACCAATACCACCTCCACCGTTGCCTGGGTTAAATTTTTCTTTGTCGGCGATATAAATACCTCTGATGCCGACATCAAAAGGTAGCTTTGAGACGCTACGCTCTAGAGCGGCTATTACATCGGCCTCGCCTTTACTTGGAATTCTAGGGAAACCACCTTCTTCTTTGGCCACTTTTAATTCTTTTAAGATTTTTTCTTTCTCTTTTTTTGCCTCATCTACCCAAGCGTCTTCTTTTTCTCCAAATACATCAGCTAGACGTCTCTTTTTGTGGGCACGGATCAATATCTGAATCCAAACATTGTGTCCCTCGGTAATGGAGCCTAAAAATTCTATAAGAGGAGTCATTGGGTCTACTTTAAACTCTTCTTTTGGATCTTTATCTAGACCGTAGTCAATGTAAGTTTTGATTGGATAAGGGTCGGCTTTAGTCAAAGCAAATTCACAGGCCCAAATATTATTTAAATCAGATTTGTAGTAAAAAGGTTTGGTATAATCTTCCACTTCATATATTTCTATACCCGGATATTGAGAATATATTTGAGATTCAACAATGTTTCTGTGTTTTGGTTTGGTCCAGATAAAAAATTTTATATTGCCCCCAATAGAGACTATTTCTAATGAAAACCAGCCTCTAGTTTGACCATTCCATATTCTGTCTATCCAAGTGCCCTCGCCACCGGGCTGGTGGAAAGCCGCTAAAACCACTTCCATCGCCAAAGGAGACTTCATTATTTCTCTTGGCAACTTTATCTCTAAAAGGACCGAACCTTCTTTTTGCCAAAATTTTGTCCGTTTATAATAAAGCCAAGCATTAAAAAAGGCCACCAAAAAAGCGACTGGAAGCCAAAAAGGCATAGCAAGGTAAACATACCTAAATGCCAGAAGTAAGCCATCCCAAATTTCAGGTGGTATAAAACCAAAAATCATACATTAAATTATAGCACAGAGAATTTATACTACTGTGTACATTCCCTGCTTATTTTTCCTGAAGTATTTTGGATTTTGGAGATTGACCATCACTGTGTTGGCTTTGACGTATCGCTCTTTCATCACTTTTTCCAAGACGGCCTCTTTTGCCAAGGCCCCGTTCTTTTTGAGAATATCTCGGATAACGTCTCGAACCACGCCAGTAGAGTAGCCCCATTCTTTGAGAGCATAAAGACCGCGACCAACCAAGACAAAACGCGGGTCTTTGATAAGTTCGTTGTGGGTGGTGGCGACATGAGCTTTTTTGTTGAAAACTTCGCTGATGAGTTTGGCTACTTCGCGGAAATGTATTGGCGAGCCATGTTTACGTAAAATAAGGTAGGCATAATCGCGTACCCCCTTTGTTTTTATATTGGAAGATTTTGATTTGCCCCATTCACCTAGCGGATTTTTGGCAATATTTTTTGAAATAGAAAGCCACCGAGTGAGTATCTCATCTTGTTTAAATTCATTGGAGACATCTTTTAAGTGTTCTAGGAAAGAAGAGACGATTTCAGATTCTGGAATTATTTCATCGTCTCCGAGTCCGGTATAAAGCTTACGCAATGCGTTGTGGATTTTTTCGGCCAATTCACCATCTACATGCCAACGGTGCTTAAACTCAATATCTTCTTTTATTTTATTAAAATCATCCCCAACTACTAAAAGAAAATGAATATATTTTTTAGTGACAATATCTTTACCCAAATGATTTAATAAATCATCTTCAGATATTACTCCGCCCATTTTACTTACAATATTTTTGAGTTCCTCAAAAACCGCTACCTCTTTTTCGTAGGTCGGAGCTTTTCTTATATGATTTACCGCATAGTTTTCAATTTGTCGCACTCTCTCTCTGGTGATGCCGTATTTTTTGCCTATCGCTTCCAAAGTCATCTCTTTTCCTTCTTGGTTCAAACCAAACCTGCCTACAATGACATCTTGGGCCCTAGCCGGTAGAGAGCTTAAAAGTCTTTTGACAACCTGTTTAGGATTAAATGACAGACTGAAAGTTTTATTCTTGAGAACTTCTTTTTTCATAAATTTATTAAATTAATTAGACCACAATATTATACCACATTTACACTCTCTACAATATCACAGACGGTTTTTTTGTCAAATTACCAAATTGATTATTTTATTTGGTACAAAAATTATCTTTCTAACCTCTTTTCCATCTAGCCACTTTTGGACCTCTGGTAGAGATAAAGCCTTTTTCCTCACCTTATCTTCAGTCGGGTTGGGTTCTGCTTCAAACTGCGCCCTTATCTTGCCGTTTATTTGAACGACTATTATTACTTTTTCTTCCTTTATTTTTGAAAGGTCTGCTTCTGGCCATTTTTCGAGATGGATGGAGTCTTTGTGGCCCATCTTGCTCCAGATCTCTTCTGTGATATGTGGTGCAAAAGGTGCCAAAAGTTTCAAAAATATCTCAAATATGTCAAGGTTGAACCTTGACATACCCATCTCCTTTTCCAGTTCATTTAAGAAAATCATCATGGCTGAAATGGCGGTATTGAATTTGTAACTTTCTATATCTTCTGTAACTTTCTTTATTGTCTTATGCAGTAAACTTTTGAGTTTTACTTCGCCCGTTGTAGTTTTGGCGGAAGCGGGATTTTTATTTGTGTCATTCGTGTTTATTCGTGTATTGGTATCGAGTCTCCACACTCTTTCCAAAAATCTTCTGATACCAACAATACCTCCCAAGTCCCACGGATACTGCCCCGTCTCGTTGTAAGGTCCGATGAAAGCTAAATACATTTTTACAGTGTCTGATCCAACTTTTTCTACCAGCTCATCGGGGTCTCCTCCATTACCTTTACTCTTACTCATTTTTTGCCCATCTGGACCCAAGATAAGTCCACGGTTCATTCTTTCTCTAAAAGGCTCTGATTCGTTCACTAGTCCCAAGTCAAAAAGAACTTTGTGGAAAAATCTGGCATACAAAAGATGCATGGTAGTGTGTTCGGCTCCGCCAGAATATCTAGAGACCGGCATCCATTTTTTTAACCTGAGTTTATCGAATGGTTCTTTTTTATTTTGAGGATCGCAATATCTAAGAAAATACCAAGAAGAATCTACGAAAGTATCCATAGTATCGTATTCAGGAGTCCAGCCTTTACCAAATATTTTCTCCACCCTTTCTTTTAATCCTTTTGAAGTGGCCAAAGGGGACTCTCCTTTTGGATTAAAGTCCACATCTTCTGGTAAAAGCCACGGTAAGTGCTCCTCTGGGATTTGGTGTGGCTTACCTTCCGGATCATAAACTACGGGTATTGGGCAACCCCAATATCTCTGACGACTTAAGAGCCAATCTCTTAATTTATATTTGACCACTTTCTCCCCAAACTTTTCTGTTATTTTTTCTCGTGCTTCTTCGCTTCCCGTTCCGTCAAATTTTTCTGAATTTACAAGTATTCCTTCTCCAGCATAAGCTTTAGCTGAGATATTTCCGCCACTTATTACTTCAACAATCGACAAATTGTATTTTTTGGCGAACTCAAAATCGCGCTCATCGTGGGCAGGTACGGCCATGACGGCTCCAGTACCATAATTATTTAACACATAATCAGCTACAAAGACTGGTACTTCTTCTCCTGTCGCAGGATTTATGGCCGTCACCCCTTCTATTTTTACGCCTGTCTTAACTTTTTTTGCATCAGTCCTCTCTATTTCAGTTTTGCTTTTTGTCTCTTTTATATATTTTTCTATTTCTGATTTGTTTGTTATTTCTGATTTCTGATTTTTGATTTGTTCTGTAAGCCATGGATGTTCTGGCGCAACAACAAGATAAGTTACGCCGAAAAGTGTATCAATACGAGTAGTAAAGACGCTAATCACCCCTCCCAAACCCTCCCCCAAGGGGAGGGCTTTCAAATCCTCGTGTATTTCTTTTAGAACATTTACGATATTATTTTCAATTTCTTCGTTTTTAAATCGTATAACTTTAAAACCATTTTGTTCAAGTAAATTTGTTCTCTCCTCGTCTCTTTCTTTTTGGTGGTCGTGTATGTCTCCGTCAACCTCAATTATTAACATTTTTTCTATGCAAACAAAATCTACAATAAATCTACCTATAATCCATTGTCTTCTAAAACGGTATCCTGTTGCGTCACGTCTTAAACCTTGCCATAAAATATCCTCGGTTTTTGTTGGGGCTTTTCTCATCTCAACTGCTCTGCCGTGGAGTTCTCTCCAATTTTCTTTATCCGTGGTGTAGAATTTTGGGTCTCCCTCCCCTTGGGGGAGGGCCGGGGTGGGGTGGTTTATTTCAAACTCCACTTCCGCCCCTTCTGATTTGCCTATCCAATTTCTCTGCGCCTCTTTTATTTGTTCTGGCCACTTCAAATCATCCATATCAGAAAGTAGTCTCTCCGCATAATCAGTGATTTTGAAAAACCATTGCTCCAAATCTTTTTGTATAACTTCACTACCACATCTCTCACACTTCCCCGCTATCACCTGTTCGTTGGCTAGCACTGTGTTGCAAGACGGACACCAGTTGACGCTTGCTTTCTTTTTGTAAGCCAGACCTTTTTTAAAAATTTCCAAAAACAACCACTGTGTCCATTTATAATATTCTGGGTCCGAAGTAATAACTTTGCGCGACCAATCAAAAGAGTTGCCCATACTTTGGAGTTGTTTCTCCATATAAGCAATATTTTCGTAAGTCCACTTTTTAGGATCTAAGCCTCTTTTTATTGCGGCATTTTCTGCTGGGAGTCCAAATGCGTCAAAACCGATCGGAAACATTACATTAAAACCTTGCATCCTTTTAGTACGCGCAAAAATATCTGGTACAGCAAACGCGTACCAATGGCCGATATGTAAATTGCCAGATGGATAAGGAAACTCTACTAACGCATAAAAATTTCTTCGGCTCGACGAAGCCTTGGCGGAGTCGGCTGCATCATCTTTGACTTCATAAATCTTATCCTCCTTCCACCTCTTCTGCCACCCCTTTTCTATTTCTTTATGATTATACTTCTCGCTCATACTAAAACTATAACTCACCAAGCCTTAAATTTCTACTACACCTTAAAAAATCACAAAATTTATGAAATATATTTTCAATATTGACAAAAAAAATAGACTTGCTATAATCCGTTCCAGACGCATCGGGAGACTAGAGTCTCTTTTTTTGATGCAAATTCGTTGACAAGGAGGCTACACATGCCGCTTTTTTTGGTGACTGGTATTTTTGGACTCTTGTTTTTCGTAGGGTCCTTACTACTTGGTGATCACGATGTTGGTCACGACCACGATTTTGATGGTGACCACGACCACGAAGGGCCGAACATTTTCTCGGTTTTTAACGTGGCATGGTTTCTTATCGGATTCGGAGGGATGGGGGCCATCATGAGAGCCAATAGTATCAGTATGCCCGGGAGTACTATCTCTGGTTTACTGACCGGAGTTGTTTGTTGGGGCTTTGCATTCTTTGTAATGCATATGCTCAAGAAGCAGCAAGGTGACTCGACTGTCACTACAGCTCGTCTTATGCAAGCAACTGGTGTTGTTGTCCTACAAATACCCGTGAATGGTATTGGTAAAATTCAATGTAGTGTGGCTGGAGGTTCGCAAGAATTTTTGGCTCGCTATGCTGGCGTCACTTCTTTACCCGAAGGTTCTCGAGTGAGAATTGTCGGTGATAATGGTGGTGTCTACACTGTGGAAACACTCTAAACGAGAAAAGGAGAGAAAAACATGCAAGAATTGCTCAACTCACTTTCTGTGAATCTCGGGTGGATTCTTGGAACAATTCTGTTGTTCCTTGCCATCCTCGGCTCACTAAAAATGGCTGCGAACAGGTACAAGAAAGTACCTCCCAGCAAGGTTGGTATCATCTATGGTCGTAAGCAGACCTACGAAATAACTGGTCCCGATGGACAATCGAGACAAGAAAAACTCGGTTTCCGACTTCTTACTGGAGGGGGTGCTGTTGTATACCCCTTTGTGGAAGACTATGCTGAGATGGATCTTAGCGCTCGCTTGATTCAGCTTGAAGTAAGGAAGATTCCTACTCAGGGCGGAGTCATGGTGAATGCTAAAGGGACAGCGACTGTAATGATCGGGACGGATACTCCGAGCTTGATCACCGCAGCCCGCAGTTTCGAGGGAAAACGTGGTGAGGAAGTAAACCAAATCATTCGTGAGAACCTTGAAGGTCAACTCCGCTCAATCCTGGGTACTCTCTCGATCGAAGATCTCATCAGCGATCGAGAGAAGCTCAACAAAGCAGTCCTCAAAGAGGCGGAGACCGAACTCTTGAAGCTTGGTCTGCGCATCAGCATCCTGACTATTCAGGAGATCAATGATGAAGTCGGCTACATCGAATCCCTTGGTAAGAAGCGAACTGCTGAAGTCCAGGGCGAAGCGACTAAAGGTGAAGCCGAAGCGAGAAGTAGAGCAGCGATTGCCGCTAGCAATGCGACGAAAGAAGCAGAACTGGTGGCGGCGCAAAACGAAGTGATTATCGCCGAGGCTCAGAAAAAACGCGATGTCCAAGTTGCGTTATTCAAAGCTGAGACTGAGCGTGAGCAGGCAACTGCTAATCAAGCGGGAGCCATCGCTGCAGCTGAAGCAGACAAGACGGTTCGTCAACGGAAAGTCGAAGCTGAAGCAGCTGAGACCACTGCACGTATTCAATTGGCCGATCAGGAAACTGCTCGTGTCGAAAAAGAACTGCAGTTCAAAGTCATCAAGCCGGCCGAAGCAGAGAAATTGGCGGTCTCGATTCGTGCCGAAGGTGTCAAAAATGGCGCGATTATCAAGGCTAACCAAGAGAAGGAAGCCGCAGTAATCAAAGCTGATGCTGACAAGACGGCAGCTGTACTCTCTGCCGAGGCGATCAGGACGACTGCGACGGCGCAAGCTGAAGCAGCTCGTCAAACAGGTCAAGGTGAAGCCGATGCACTCAAGGCCAAGCAGCTCGCTGCAGCCGAAGGTACCAAAGCTCAACAGTTGGCCGATGCCACTGGTATTGAAGCTAAGAAAAAGGCTGAAGCTGCGGGTCAGGAAGCCATGTTGCTTGCTAATGCCAGGGGCGTTAGGGAGCAAAAGCTCGCTGAAGCTGCTGGTACCGAAGCGGCACTCATGGCGGAAGCCAGAGGTAGTGAAGCCAAGCTACTTGCAGAAGCTAAAGGTAAGAAAGAGTTAGCGCTTGCACTTGCTGCACTCGATCCGACTGGTAAGCTCTTGCAGATTCTCGATGCAGCCCCCAAGGTTGCTGAGGCTATCGGCGACGCTCTCGCTAAGGCGCTTGGACCCGACGGTCTTGCCAACGTGTTCGGTCAGATGGCCGCACCGCTTGGTAGTGTTGACTCGATTCGGATGTATGATTTTGGTGGAAATGGTCAGGGTGGCAATGGTGCCGGTCCGCTGGCCAAGTTCGCCAATCTGACTCCGGACATGTTCTTCCAGTTTGTCTCCAAGGTGAAAGCTTTGGGATTCGGATCTCTACTCGAGAAATTCGGGCTGACCTCTGATATCCTGGATGGAATGATTTCAACTCCTCCGACTGAAGGTCAACCGCCTGCAGTTTCGGAAAATAAGTAATTGGTCCAACCTTGGGCCGGGTGTTTCAGACACTCGGCCCATATTTCTAGAAAAGGAGAAGGAAATGAGGTACCCATTAATAGAAGGTGTGCCTGACGCTTTAGTTATCCACTGTGCCGACCCTCGATTTCAGACTGCTTTTCGCCAGTTTGTTCGTGAAGGGCTTGGTGTGCGAATGCCGATGGTTCTGGCACTTCCTGGTGTCACTAGCCATTTTGGTATGCAAGCAATGTTACCAAAAAATTGGTACGCATTGAAGGTAAGCATCCAAACTATGACGAGTCGACACGATGTTGCTCGTGTTATTCTCATCAATCACGACGACTGCAAAGGTTACGCCAAAATAGCAGGCCACCTTGGTGGTTTGTCGAAAATTGGTGTGGCCCAGAAGAAACATTTGCACGGTTTGGCAGAATTTGTCCGCAAGGAGTTTCTGCCAAACGCGCAATTTGAACTCTACCAAGCCCACATTGTGGGTAGCGAGGTTGAATTCGAAAAAATCCTATGAGCAGTTCTTTTGGATAAGGACTCTAACACCGGCGGGCGCATAGCGTCTCGCCGGTTTTTTTATATAGATTTTTATAAATTACCCTCTTACTTGAGTTGGGTAAGCGATAGGGTCTATAACTCTCTGGAAGCATTTCATACCCATACCGTGTGCCCAATTGTCATTTTCCATCATACCCCCTTTTACTGGATAACCAACCTGCATCACTCTTGGAGATTCTGAATACTGATTTTGGCCCATCATATTTTCGCGATTAAATTCTGCACAAAGTTCAAAAGACATCTCTCCAACTTTTTTATACTCATAAGGTTTGCCACTCTGTGAGTCAACCATCATATTTGGCCAGTTTTCTGGGACCATACCGTTCATTTGCCAATAATTTATAACTTGATATTGCAGATTTTGTAGATCAGAAATTTTTTGATCATCGTATCTCATGAGTCTTTGTGTTTGCGGGCTACCTATTACAGAAAATCCTAAGATTATAAATACCAAGATAACAACTCCAGAAACTATCGCCCAAAACTTTCTTCTTGCTGTTGGGATCTTTTCTCTTATATCATTTAAGTAATATCCAAACACAAGACCGGAGACAAGCAAGACAGAGAGAGCCTTGAGCAAGAAGCCGAGCGTAAGATCCTGTCCGTCTAGGAATTTATAAAGTACCGTCACCAAGTCTCCAGCGAGTATTATGCCCGCAACAAAGAGAGTGATGTATGTGAGCCACTTTCTTATTGGCAAATCTTTTTTCTCTGGAGATTCGTTGTAAGTTTTGTGTACAAAATAAGAAAGTAGTATAAAAATTGGGAAAACAATTAAGAGGGTTGCAACGGGCAAACTGATTTCTGATCCAGTCCTGAAGTATCCATAGTAGGTTGCCACTTCCGGATAAGCTTCATTTATTATTTTAAAAACCAAGTTGAGGAAGCTAATGACTGTAGTATAAAGAGCTACTATTGCTCCAAGGTGCAAAAAGAAATCTTTTGCCGTTGTGTGATTTTGATTATTTTCCATAGATTTAAATTAATATTAAGACTCTTAATTATACCACATTTTTATATCTTAAACTCAATCACCTCTCCGTCTTTGACAATATACTCCTTACCTTCTATACGGAGCAATCCTTTTTCGCGGGCATTTGCATAAGAGCCAGATTCCAAAAGCTTGTCCCACTCAATCACCTCTGCTCTTATAAATTTATCTTTAAAATCTGTGTGTATTGCGGTGCCGGCAATCGGCGCAGTAGAACCGCGTGGAGTTGTCCAGCCCCTAGTCTCGTCTTCTCCTGTTGTAAAGAAAGTTATAAGGTCCAATATTTCATAGCTCTTTCTTATGAGCTCATCAAAACCTTTTTCAAAAATTGGATCTACGACTACGTAAGGTCCGGGTATCTTATCTTTTATTTCTGTAATATTTCTCGATGCCGCTTCTGAAGTGTTGAGTACATAAAGAATGGGTTTTTGAGTCAAAAGGCGCAAGTTAGAAAGTTTGAAAGTTGGGCCAAGAAGTTTTCCTGCTTCTAATATTTTTTGAGCTTCTTTTAATTCCTCGTCCTCACTTATAGCTTCTTTCTTGCCGGCTCTGACATCTTTTACTAACCCTTCTCTTCTCTTTATAACTGTTTGCATATCAGCCAAGATAAGCTCAAGATTTATTGTCTCAATATCTCCAAGTGGGTCTATTTTGTTATGCACGTGGATTATATCTTTATCTTCAAATACTCTTACCATCTCAACTATCGCATCCACTTCTCTTATATGAGAGAGAAATTTATTACCCAAGCCCTCCCCTTCGGATGCACCTTTTACCAGTCCTGCGATGTCTGTAAATTCTATTACTGCGGAAATTTTTTTTGCAGATTTTGAAAATTCATTTAGTCTTTCAAGCCGTTCATCTGGCACAGGAACAATTCCTACACTCGGGTCTATAGTACAAAATGGGTAGTTCTCTGCGGGCACACTCTTTTTTGTAAGTGCATTAAAGAGCGTGGATTTGCCCACGTTTGGAAGCCCGACAATTCCTACAGTAATATTCGCCATTCCATATTTATACCACAAAATACCCTTATTTTGCTTACCCTTTACACCTATTGACTTTTAAGGTGTAATTTGCTATACTCAATGGCAGATTATCGGTGTATGCATTGGTACTGACCCGAGGGGTTGGTAGATGCAGAAATCGGTAAAATTGCTTGTTTGAAATAGAAAGGAACGACATGAATCGCATGTTCGTTTGCATGATCACTCTTGTGCTACTTCTCGGTTGCTTCGGCAATCTCGTGGCACAGGAAGATACCTACGTGGTTCAGAAGGGCGACAACCTTTGGAATCTCGCCGGTGCGCATCTTGACGATGCAAAGCTGTGGGAACAAATCTACAAGGACAACCCGTTCCTTCAAGAACCAGGTCGTCGTTTCCAGAAGGAAGGGATCGTCTATGTGATGGTTCGGCCCGGCGAAAAGTTGTACGGTTTGGAGAAAATTGGCATCACTGCCACAATGACTCCGATCGAACAACTTCGTCTGCCTCAACCGGAAGCGAAGATCTACCATGTTGCCACAACTCCTGCATGGGTTTGGTGGCCGCTGGCTCTCGCAATCGCTCTGATCATCGCTGCATGGCTCATCTATCGGATGCTCACACGAGATCCGGTAAACTCGAGACCAGCGATGGTTCCGGGCGGAGTAACCGAAGCGACAGCGACAACCGCGATTCAAAGGGTTGCGGCTCGTACCGCTGGTTACACTCAGGAGCAATCGTTAGGTCAAAATGTCTACCAGCAGTTCACGATTATTCGTCGAACTGCCGGCCGGATCTGGGGCAACATGACTGTTCGTTATGCAGATGGTCGTTCAGTTCCGCGACGTCTCAATAGCGACCGTGCATACCAAGCGGAAGTCCGCTTTTCTGACGGTCACACCGAAACACTGTACATGTTGCAGGGATGCGGTAACGATCTGCGCTACGGCGGTATCAGTCGGTATCTGCCAGGACCGGAATTCCGGTTTGAAGCAGATCCAGCACCTGTTGCTGTTCCGGCACAGCCTGTTCCCGAACCGGCCCCCGCTCCGGTAGCACCAGTTCCAGCACCTGTTGCTGAAGCTCCGGCCCCGGTGAGTGGTGAGTTCGTCCGTACCAAGGACACACCTACTACTCTACAACCTGACGGTGTGATTACGTTCGAGTTCAAACGCTCGAACAATGGCCAGCCGAACATGGTGCGACTCCAAGGTATCGAAGCCGAAGAGTTCACTTTCTCGGTTGGTCCCGATGGCACTACTCTCCGATACCGCGAGGTTGAGGAAGAGCAATCTGTCGGCGCAAGCAAGTAGTACCTTTGGGTCAGCACCACGTCGTGCTGACCCTCTCACCAGAGCACTTTATCCTGAGTTAAATCGAAGGATTCAAAATTTGAGTGTTGCGGTGGGAGTGAAATATATCCCTGTTCTTTCGAAATTAAATCTGAAGAGGAGAAGAAGATAATGGTAATGACACAACGTCTCTCCGTTGAGGAGAGAATGACGCAGTTCAATCAACTGATGCGTGCGCACGGATACCGTCCGCCCACCAGAGAAGACCTCATTCCAGGAGAAGAAATGCTCATGGTTGAGGTCGAACGATTCATGGAGTCTCACAATCAAGGATACAATCCTTCAATCATGGGCACCAAGATCAAGCTAGACGAAGAGCCGATCGTGATCTCGAATCAAAACCCCACCAAGGAACATGTGATGTATCACTGCATCATGCCGGCGTGGGACGGTCAGTGCTTCGTCCCGATCGAGTCGTTTCTCGCGGTTGGCTACCACAAGGGTTGCTACGAGAACGATACTCGGTGGGCCATCAGGGCTCGCTAAACTCCTCCCGGGACCAACACCAAGTCGTGTTGGTCCTTCCATCAAAGTTTTCTTTACGAAGAATATTTTGATGGGAGTAAAATCCATGTTCTTTGGAGAGGAATAGAATGAGACACACTTTTCAGTTATGTGTGATATGTATCATCCTGACGCTGATTGGATGCCAACATGTTCAGGAGTACAACGCGCACCGTTTTGACAAGCAAATCGAGACCGCCAACAAACTCCTCAGGCACGAGGAAGTTCGTCTGAAGGATCTTATGGATCTCGATGGCGTATTTCCATACAAGGCGTTCCGTGAAGAACTCAAGAAAAGAGGGATGGATCAAAAGCAAATTCTGTTCCTCTGTTGCACTGACAACCGATACGTAAGTATGCGATAACCAACCGCCCACAATGGACAAGATCCGTTGGAGGGCGGATTTTTGTTTATATAAAAATGTCCTTTTATAAAACTCCTGAATACAAAACCACTACGAATTTTTATAATTCTTTCAAAAATTTTTCCACAAAAAGAAAGCCGCTCGCAATTTATTTTCTAGAAATTAAATTCAAAATAAGCTTAACCACTTTTTCTTTATGAGATGGATCACTTTCGGCTACCATGATTGTAAGCGCGGTTAAAGCTGACGGAGTTAGTTTGGAAACGTCCAAAATTTTTGCTTGTTGTAAAAACCAAACAAAAGCAAAAGCTCCGCTTCTTTTGTTACCATCAATAAATGGATGATTTTTTACCATGAAATACAAAAGATGTGCCGCTTTTTCTTCAGCAGTTGGGTAAACTTCTTTACCACCAAATGATTGCATCACATTGCCTATAATACCGGAGACACTCCCCTGGTTTCTTTCAGTCCCGAATATATCATTCGCCTCTTCTTTTTCTAAAAGATTTCGCTTCAGCTCTCTTAGGCTGTCGGAGATTTTTTCGGCAGTAAGACCAACTTTTTTCTTGGTTAATTTCCCTTTTGGTAGAAGTTCTTTGTCATAAGCATCGAGCGAGAGCCACGTATCGGCAAAAAGAGAAACAAGCTCAACAACATCTTTTGAGTCAGTCGCAGATCCAGATGGAAGAAGCTTTTTTATATCTTCAACTACGCTCAAAAATTGCTCGTAGTTTTTGGCAATACGATTTCTGTTAATTGCGTATCCGTCTACGATATAACCCCGCAAAGTTTTGGTAGCCCATTTACGAAATTCTATTGCCACTTTAGAATTTGCTCTATACCCTACTCCCAAAATAACATCCAGTGAGTATAAAATAACGGGTTTATCGGAATTTGCATTATGCATTTTTTGCATATTGCTTTTTGGATCAATCTCCTTGTCTTTAAAAATATTGTTTATATGTCTTGAGATCACAGATTGATCAACATCAAAAAGCCGCACTATTTGCGCTTGTGTGGCCCAAATTGTTTCCTTGCCAAAATCACCCTTGAGCTCTATTGCTCCAGATTTTGCTTGATATATAACGATATTATTCTTTATTTTCTTATCTACCTTTTTCATTATTACTTATATTTATAACACAAAATGTCCTTATTTTACGCACTACACGGTGAATGATGTAAAAAAAAGCCGAGAGGTCTCGGCGTTCTAAGAGGAGAAAAATTCCTCAGTTTTTCTTAAGGCCTCCAGATTTGGAGGATCAGTCATGAGCTCTCTGGCTCCTTCGATACTGGTCCACCTGGTGGCGTGAAATTCTTTTGGATCTACATTGAACTCTGATCCGTCTGTCGAGAAGCGATACCAGATATCCATATGCTCTTTGCAGGACTGAACTCGGTTTTCGATGGGCGTAATGGTGAGGAGGAAAGGTCTGATTTCTTCTTTGATTCTATCCTTAACTCCAAGCTCCTCCTCGATCTCTCGATTCAGTGTCCTCATGAGTGGCTCGCCTTTATCTATATGTCCACCCGGGAATAGCCAAAGGCCTGACTTCTTATGGTGAACAATGAACACTTCTTGTGTGGCTGGGTCATAAGGCAGAAAGTAACAGCAGAAGTGGCTCACATTGCCATCGTCCCTGGTTAAATCTCCTTTCTCCAGCCGCTCGAGCCAGTATTGAGAGATCTGCTCATTACAGAGCTTTGGATCGATCACCGCTTTGATTTCTTCGTATAAAGTAGTCATATTGTTCTTGGGTCAATTTACTCTCATTTCAATTCAAAAGCCAGCAGACCGAATTCTTTGATTTTTTCTTTGTAATTTGGGTAAGAATAATATCTCTTCTTTGCTTCTTCTTTTGAGCTAAGGTCCGGCATTATTTTCTTATACGGAATTTTTCTGAACATTGCATCAATGCTTTTGAAATGAGTCTTCTTGCTGATTGTTTTTGAAAACTTGTCTTTGCCACAGACAAAAATCAAGGTATCTCCTTTTTCGATTGGCTGATATTTTATTGTGGCAGCCCGGGTTTCCACGGCTTTGATGCCACTTCTTAATTCATCGAAGTTTTTCTTATCTACTGCCCTAAATCTAAGCGTCCAAGTTTTCATTTTTTTGAAATTTCTGGAATTTTCTCTCTTGGTATTTTACGGACCATTACTTTTTTGAGTCCTTGCATATGGGCTTTTACAAGCCGATGCAAACCATCGAGAATAAGCCACCTGCCCTTGTTTTCCATAATATCAATCGGATATTTGAGATCGGCTTTTTGGATTTTTTTGTAATGAACAGAGTGCTTATCTGGCTCATCAATTACTTCCCATGGTTTGAGGTTATAGTCGTCAGTATCTTCCACTTCCCAGAACGGAATATCAAAATGCCAGATCAGATTCTGCATATCCATTTCTTCCGCGGGTATATCCAAAGCCCAAACTTTTTTGGAGTCCCAAGAGAAATCAAACCCAACGTCTTTAATTATTTGTGGTCTATCTTCCCATGCCATATCGAAAGTGTAATTAAAATTCTGACAAAAAGAAAGCTAAATTTAATCATATTTTAAATAAATAGCAAATTGACGAGTTATTCTAAATATTGTATCTTCTTGCAAGAAAGGGGTGAGAGAGATGTTTTTGTTAGTCCTTTTCGTCATCACTCAGATAATAGACTGTGTCACTACATACATAGGGATAGTATATCTCGGAGGAGTTGAAGCCGTATTCATTACAAAGATACTGATGTCTATGTTTGGATTGATTGGAGGTTTGGCTATCACAAAAATTATGATTGCATATGTCTATTACTATGGACACAAAAAGCGATCATTATATTTGAGATGTGGAATCATAGTGATATTTTCCATAGTATCGATCTGGAATTTCTATCAGATTAACAAAATAGTGCCTATCTTTGGATGAGCACTATTTTTTATACCCTGCTCAAGAAGTCAGATTATTTGTCGATCGATATAAAAATAAAAAAGCATTTTATGATAGGATATATAGGGTGAAATATTTTATTTTTTCTTTACCGAAGAATATTTTTAACAGCTTTAGGGGTAGAAATTTTAGTTTACATTTGCTTGCTTGGGTCCTCACCGCTGTATTAGTCATCTCTGGATTTGATTGGTACTACTTCTCTTCTACCAGAGCTTACTCTTTCAACAACTTATTTTTTCCCGCCATTATTGTGGGTGGTATATTGCCGATAATTGGTCCACTTTTGATACTTCTAATTGGTCGACTTAGGAGAGATAAAAAAATAGAAATGCTTGCTTGGGTGCTTGGTCAAGCGGCGCTTGTGGGCTATCTTATCTCTTCTTCTTATAAAGCTCTTACTGGGCGTATCCCTCCACCTCACACAATAGTCGTGGATATAAGCAATCAATTTAATTTTGGTTTTTTTAAAGAAGGAATTTTTTGGGGCTGGCCGTCATCTCACACTACTGTAGCTTTCGCTATGGCGTTTGCACTCATCACTCTCTACCCGAAAAATAAAATTGTGAGATTTCTCTCTTTTGTTTACGCGCTATATATAGGCATTGGCGTCTCTTTTGATATTCACTGGTTTTCAGAGTTTATAGCGGGAGCAATCATTGGGGCAGTTATCGGCATTGTAGTTGGTAAAAGTTTTAGTCAAAAAACTTGAGTTTGTAATTTAAATATTGAGGAGTATGCTGAATACAGAATAGGAGGTCTTTACGACATCAAGAAACAAGAAGTCCAACAGTTTTAAGGGTGGGCCAAGCAACCAGACAAGACATCATCGCAGACCGGTTAGTCTTGGTGGTGAAAGCATAAGGAAAAATATTTCTTACGTTCCTCATTTTAAGCATAAGGCTTGGCATATACTATTTGATAACTTTAATGTACTTAAAATACTTGGGTTGTTTCAGGAGTACTACGATGTCTTTTGTGTGGATAAGGGAAAGTCTGCTTCAAGGTTGCGACGCGACAAAGAATGGATTCAGGCAAAGCCATATAGGATCAGAAAACAACAAGCTTGGAGTATTCTCTTTCGTGGTCTCTCTGGAGCAGATCGTTTCCTATATTAATGAAATATGGCTTGATCCTGATTATGAGTTGGTAATTGTGCCTGACAAGTGTCAAAGGATCACGATCGGATCAAAAAAGTAGTGCGCAGAATATTTGGAGAAGTGTGGAAAGACCATCTTCTCCTCTTTTTATTTCAAATTTTTTAAATATGCCAGAGCACCGTAGAGACCGCCAAAATCTCCGAGCTCAACTTTTCTAATAGTCGGAATTTCAGGGAAGATTTTGAGAATCTCTCTGAGATACCTTTCTGTTTTATCTAGAGGGATAGCGGGGTCACCGGTAATCATTGAGCCACCCAAGACTACACAATTTGGTGACCATTCTACAATTATATTATTTAAACCGACAGCCAACATTTTTGCGTGTTCGTCCCAGACATTTTCGTCGTGTATTTCTTTTGGGTTCTTACCCGTCCGCTCTTTCAAAGCTTTGCCAGAGATCATTTCTTCCAAAGTTTTTTTGCTATTCATATCTATAATTTGATTTCCCGGTTCAAAGCCAATCGCTTTCTCATCTATTTTGCTATTTACAATTCTAGCACCTCCAACACCGGTGGAAACGGTGATGTAGGCTACTATATTGAAACCCTTGCCCGCTCCCCAACTAGCCTCACCAAGCCCTACCATTGCGGCATCATTTTCTATGAAGATATCTGCCCCAAAAGCTTTTTGGAGATCGTCTTTAAATTTTCCTTCAGTCCATCCGGAGATACTGCGACTCATGCCACCGATTATTTTTTTGATTTCTCTGCCACTCCTTAGTTTGTTTACTTTTTCGCTAAATAATTTAAAACCATCTTCATAATTTTTTGGGGTTTCAAAAACTTCAGGGGTTTCAAAGATTTCCCCATTTATTGAATAGGCCATTCTTGTTTTTGTCGCTCCAATGTCAAATAAGATATACATAATTTTTTTTAAATTAATTTTTCTTTGTATTCCTCTACTCTTGGTTGATCATAAGGGTTTATTTGGAGCATTTCTGCCAGAGAAAGTGTGACTTCTATCATAAGGGCCATAAATTTACCCAACTCTCTTTCATTTATTTCAGGCATCTCATATTTTTCAAACGGTAGTGTCGCCTCTTCGTATGCTCGTACAGTCTTTTCATAAGTTGATTCATTTATACTATTGCCAATTTCTTTAAGCGACATTAGAAATATTGTAAACCTATTTTTGGGGCCACCCAAATAAAGCTCTAACATCGAATGCAAGTCGGTGGGACCTATGGATACGGTAGGAGTCAACGTAGAGAGACTTTCGGCGATGAGTTGCCTACACCATTTTCCCAAATCTTCAAGCTCTGAATTGAAAATAAAAAAATCCAATATCTCTACTCCTTTTTTATAATTATCAAAAATATTTTTAGCTAAAATAAGCGACTTATTGTTTACAGTCTCATCTTCGCATTCTTTCGCCATTTCTTTGCCACCTTCCACAAAAGCATTGGCGTCTAGCCCAGCAATAGAAAGGATGGTGATATGGGGGGTAGTAAAAGCGCTAAAACGGCCACCGGTTTCCCCTTCCCAAGGTAATTTTTCTATCCCCTTTTCTTCGGCCAGGTTCCAAAGTTGAGAGTTTTTGGAGGAGATAACTACTACTCTTTCATTTGTGGATGCTCCGAACTTTTCAGATAAAATATCAAATGTTTTGCGGAAAGACTCCAATGTCTCCATGGTTTTGCCTGATTTGCTCACAGCGATTAAGATAACATCTTCTAAATTTGCTATTTCTGTTTGAACAAGATTTTTTAGCTTGTCGTATTCGTTTACATCTGGGGATTCTAGGAAAAATATTTTTTTCTCTACATCTTTTTTGTGTAAGGTTAAGGCATTCCAAACCGCTTTTGAGGCCAAGTCAGAGCCTCCTATGCCGACTACAAAAATAAACTTAGAGTTTTGATACTTTTCCATAAAAGAATTATAACATTATAAATAAAAAACTCCCCGCGACAGTCGCCTGGCGCGGGAAGCCGGTCCATAACCGGTAAAAGACCCCTGAAGCATGAAAGCGAATTACTGCAACTTCGGGCTACCTCCGTTTTTCGTTTGGGCCGGTTGGGCCTTCTTCGCGATAGGTGGAGCGAGAGGTGGACGTAGGTCGGGTGACCTTTCTGCATAACAGGATGGTGGTCCTGGTCGCAAGCCCCAAGCACTTGGGGGTGTCCACATTTGGCTCTTTGTGGGAACCTTCATTGATTTCTCCTTGTTCATTTTACCTCGGGGGAGGTTTGTACAACTTTTAATTTTATACACCCTATTTAAAAATAAAGCAAGCAAAAGGCCACTGTGGAAAACTCACACAGCGGCCAAATCTGACCCCTATTCCCACCAAGCTAACAGTAGATAACCGCTTTCTCCTGCGGATGTTGTAGTCTCCTTTTGGTAAGAGACCACTTTCTCCTACTTTTTCGATGGCTTCTTCCTTCGCTGTGAGCCATTTTTGGACAGGCTCTCTTAGTCTTCGGAAGTATTCGAGTTCGAACCATCTGATTGTTGCTCCAATTCTGGTGGTATAACTGCTTCTAGAAAAATACTATATTACTAAAAAGAAAAGTCAAGCGAGCAAAAACTGTGGATATTTAATTATTTAATTCTGAAAATTTTACCCAAGTCGGAGGCTCAAAAATAGTGTTGTCTACTTCTGGCCAAATTTCACATTTGTATGACATTTCATCTTTGGTGCCTATGATTTGAGCTTGTTCTTGAGGGGAAGCATTTCTAGAAGCACTTTTTGCCACAGAAGATTTGTAGCCTATATTTTGTAGACTCGTCCAAATAAAAGCTTCCTCATCTTTTATTATTAGAAAGCTATTAAATTCTTTTGCTTCGGAAGCATCAGTCCTTATCCTAAATTCTTCATAAATTTTTGATCCATCGGTATGTACCACTCCGGCGATTTTAGAGATACCGTCTGATTTTTCAAAAGTACAGATGTAGGGCTTGCCCAATTTCATAATGCTTTCAATCGTATAGTTACCGTTTATTTTGCCGTCCTCCGCTACTATCGGAGTTGCTGACTTACTCCCGTAAACATAAACAAGTATGCCTACAACTACTACCGCTATTACCCCTAGCCAAAATGTTATTTTATTTTTCATTTAACAATTTTATCATTATTTTTGGTTTTCTACCACTCCTTTATAGCGGCTCCCCTCACTTCTATTTTACCAGCAGGCCTTATGAATTTTATATTTTTTTTAGGTATGAAATTTATATGTGGCGATTTATCAAGTGCTTCGGCTATTTTATCCAAATCCTCAGCCTCTGTTATCCACGAAGTCCCAAATTTTTTCCAAATATCAAATGGTTTTGAGAAAGATGATAAAGTTTTTTCTCCCGAGTCCAAAAAATATTCATGAAAGAAAGACATCGCCAGTTCGCGAACATTTTTATAAATCGGATCGCGAAAACGCAGTACAGAATGGTTGGTCTTACTTATCGCTCCCCAAAACCCATTGATCTTGAAAATACAGAGAGTGTGGTCGCTGTCTTTTTTTAAATCTTTAACTTTTAAATCCAAAAGATAGTTTTCTATTTTGTGGCGTTGTAAACAAAAGCAGGCAAAAATAGCCCCCTCAAAACAATGGGCTTTTTTGTTTTGGAACATTTTTGAAGGTGACATATAAGTCTCCCTCCCTTCTTCAAAATTGAAAGGTATTTTGTCCAAAAAATCTTGCACTTTTTTGGGAGTGTTTAGTTTTTTTATCAGAGAGGTTATCTGGTCTTTTGTCATTTTTTAATTATACTATAATCATCATCCAATCTATGTTTTATCTATGTTTTATCAAAAAGTTTTAAAACCCATACTTTTTAAGTTTGATCCAGAAAAAGTGCATAATCTAATTGTTTTTTTAGGTCCTTTTTTGGGAAAAAGTTTTGTCCTAAGAAAATTAGTTGCCCTTTTTTATAAATACAAAGGCAGAGATATTTCAAAAACGATTGACGGTTTAACCTATCGGACCCCCTTTATACTTTCGGCCGGTTTTGATTACAACGGTAAGCTCTTAAACATTTTGCCAGAAATATCTTTTGGAGGTGTGGAGGTAGGTTCTATTACCGCCAGAGCTTGTCTGGGAAACAAAAAACCTCGTTTGACTCGGCTTCCAAAATCACAGAGTATTATCGTCAATAAGGGACTGTGTAATGATGGAGTGGATGAAATTATCAAGCGACTTAAAAATTATAAAAGGAGAAATGATTTTGTAATCGGCATTTCTATTGCTCGAACCAATGATGAAAAAGCCTCGGCAGTAGAAGAGGGCGTTCTAGACTATTTTTATAGTTTTAAGAGATTAAACGAAGAAGATGTTGGCGACTATTATACTCTAAATATTTCTTGCCCGAATTCTTTTACTGGAGGAACTTTCACTAATCCAGCGTTACTTTCGCTATTGCTTTCGAAAATTTCTTCTATCAAATGTCACAAACCGATTTATATAAAAATGCCTATAAATTTGGAGTGGCCAGAGTTTGATAACTTGCTCAAAATAATAGAAAAATTTGAAAATATCAAAGGAGTAGTTATAGGGAATTTAAACAAAGATTATAATTCCTTAGATTTTAAAATAGAAGTACCAAAAAAATTTGGGGGTGGTTTAAGTGGCAAGCCGTGTTTTGAAATTTCAAACGAATTAATCAAAAAAACCAAGGTTACTTATGGTAATAGGTTTACTATTATTGGTTGTGGTGGAGTGTTCTCTTCCAAAGATATGATTTCAAAATTTGAGGCTGGATCGGACTTGGTGGCTTTAATAACCGGTATGATTTATAATGGACCGGGGCTTATAAAAGAGCTTTCAAATCATTATGCAACCTCACATGAATACTAAAAAAGCATTGTTAATTATAGTTTTAGTGATAATAGCGGGTGCTTTAACCTTCTTTATTTCTAAGTCTAGAAGCAATTATTCCCAAACGGCAACTTCTACTCCAAAAGTGGAGGAGGGCGGTTTACATACTGGTATCCAAATCAAACCAGAACTGCCGGGGCAAACTCTGCCCTTCTCCAATGATCCCAAAGATTTGGCTTGGGCTGTTTTCCAAAAATATTTGGGGTATAACAAAGACCAAAATTTGGAAGGTGTGAGGGGTGTTGTTTATAAAGTAGCTTCTGTTTGCGAAGATCCCAAAACCACTATTGATTGCAAGGCGAGAATGAATCTAGCTTGGGAATACGGCAATGTTTTAAAAAAGGAAGATTTTGTAAATGTCTGGGAAGATAGCAAACAAATTATTTTAGCAACTGATTTTAAAACAAGAGAAGATGATAGTATTATTGGTCGCGATAGATCCATCATATTTTTTGTGAGAGATGAAAATAAAAACTTAAAAATGTTGAGCTTTAGCCCTTTTAAAGGTGTTATTGTAAACAAGGGCACTGCGTCCCAAGAAGAATTAAATGATAGGATTGTTCGTTATACGGAAGATAAAGATAAGGACGGTATAGCGGATTATGATGAAGAATGTCTAGCGGTCAAAGAAGGGCAAACTTGCACCCAAACAAATCCAAAAATCCGCGATACTGATGGTGACGGTCTCTGGGATGGTATAGAAGCGTTGATTCAATAGTTTACAAATTAATTTATAGTTGCTATTAATTTCGTTTCAAACACTTAACAAATTAAACGATCGTTTAATTTGTTAAGTAGCGAAATTTGGAATACTTATCTTTTGCTAATTTGATAAGGTTTTGCCAATTTGAATGTTTTTATGTAAGTATACAAATCCATCTCTTTTAAATGAGCACCAAATTTTTTAGGTAAAGGGCTTGGGCCGACCCAAACACTTTTTTGAATCATAGAATATTGAAATTCTCGGAGATGCCATCTGAGCCAATTTCTCTCAGCTTTTCTTGATTCGGGGATATCAAACATAAGTAAAAGATTTTTTGGAGCGTTGAGAATAAATGGTGAATGGAATTTTAGCGATAATTTTCTTTTATTTTCACAATATTCCTTACCTTCTTTGGTGAGAATCCATTTCCCCGATTTTATTTCTACCAGTCCATTTTTTCGTAATCTAGACATGGTACTATGAAAGGAATTTTTATTGTGCTCAAATGGTTTTGGTATCCCAAGTAAATTTACTCGCATTCCTTTATAACTCAAATGAGTGTTCCAAAGGTCTTCTAGTATTTCCATTACAAGACTCATAATATGCAATTATATCACCTGTCACACAGACTTAACAAATTAAACGATCGTTTTATTTGTTAAGTCTGCTAGCTTTAACATTAGATGTGGATTGCCTTTTCCTACTTTGGTGCAGTCGAGTGATCAAATAATTTTTAATTTGAGATATCTCGTATTTCTTTGGCGATAACCCCTTTGGCCTGAGAGAGTTCTTCTTCAAACTGCTCTAGAAAATCTATTTCTTCTGATGTTAGGTTTCGTTCGACCCTAGCCTTTTTTAGTTTAGCAATGTGTTCATCTATGTCACTACAGAGAAGTTTAAAAGATTTTTCGAGAGTTTGCCCAGCTTCAGATATCTCAATTCCTTGTTGTTTCTTTGTTTTTTTATAAAAGAACCATACTAAAAGCAAAAGGGATATTATAAATAACAAGAGTAATACAAGAGCAATTATGATTGTAGAATAGTTAATAACGAAACTCCCCACTTTAATAAATGTTGGAGCGATTACTTCTGTGGTAACTGGATCAGAAAGGCCGCTTTGATTTCCATCTTCCGCTATGTTTCGAGCCCAAACATTATAATATCCAGTCTTCACCTTATCCGCGTATGTAAATCTGAATTTCCCATCAAAACCAGAAAAGGTGTAGCCACTTGTCAATTCTTCTGTGTCTTTCTGAATAATTACAGATATTTTGGCCAAGGGGTATCCGAGACCTTCTATAGTTAAAGCATCATTTTCATTTAATTGTTTAGACCATTTTGTAATTATGGGCGTGGTGATTGGTCTCTCTGCCCCTTTGGTAGATTCTGATTTGAGATTGGTGATAGTGGTAGCTTCAGAAGAAGAATCCAATGGGGTAATAGCATAGAGAGCTCCTTTTAAGCCATCTGCTATATTTGTGCCTTGGCCGTCATTGGCCAAGACTGATCCGGATAGGAAGTTTACTGGCGCTTGACCGGAAGCCTTCCCTTTGAAGGTTATCCGGAGGATACTGCCTGAAGCTCCGGTAAAACCTGGACTTGGAACTCCTCCAGAAAAATTGATGGTGCCGGCCGGATTTGAAAAAGATGGATTATCTGTCCAAAGACTAAATATGGACTGTGAATAACCCAAACTGACAACTTGAAGTTTGGAATTATCAAAATTAATCTGCCCCGTACTGGCATTGACGGACTCCCCTCCAGTATTTAGATTTACAATAACAGAAAAAGACTCACCAACACGATAGCTTCCTGTAGATGGTGATAGAGATAAAATACCTTGAGCCGTTGCCGATAGAGGCACGAAAAGACATAAAAATATAAATATTGTAAAATGATTCTTCAGTAAATTCATTTTGCGTTTTTATTTTATATGTGTATAACTATTTTTTGTAAATTTGCAAGTTAGCATTACAGAAAATAGTATTAATATTATAACAAATATAATAGTGATGGTTGTTCCGAAAGGTTTGTTTGCGCTAGAGATTGTACTGTTGTTTGCTCCATCTATGGCTCTGACTTCAACTAAACTGCCCCAAGATTGAAAAGATAAGACATAAGGACTTTTGGCTTCAACCCATGGGGTGGAAAATCTATCTGTTAAAAGCCCAATTATTTTTGGCACTTCACGGACTTCGTATTTGGATACTCCAGAATCCTTATCTACCGCTGAAAAAGCGACAAAGTAAGAATCGTTGGCGATAGAGTCGTGGTGGCTAACCATTGGCGCGAAATTTTCAGGAGGCACTTTGTCTGGCGAGATTATAGATCCCTCTGCTATTTCTACGGGAGTATCTTTGGCGGGGACTTCCGTTACTGTTTTGGCTGCAGTTATGTTTAAAGTGAGAGGTATCATCTTTAATCCCAAGAGCTCTCCCCCACTACCGTCATTTAAGAGAATATGGACATCTTTCAAATTGATGGTTAGTACCCCTTCTTTTTTTGGTTTAACAATAAAAGTAAAAAGGTTCCCAGTATTACCGCTAAAGCCTCCCGGTACTCCCCCGGTAAAATTGATCTCTCCCAGAGAGTTATTAGCACTTGGTTTTAGCACCCACAATGAGATAATAGAGTTGCCATATCTAACATCAGAAACAGACATCAAATTGGGAGGAAAGTTAACTTGTCCTTCCGCGGTGTTGATCTGTTGTCCACCGGTTTGAACCGAAGCAGTTACCAATATGCTGTCACCTACCGCATAGCTCGTCTTAGTGCTACTCAAAGACACGGACTCCGCTTGGAGTGAATTTGGAACAACAAAAAATACTAAAAACAAAGAACAGAAAAAACTTATAGTGGTGTATTTTTTAATCAGGGTCATTTTATTAAATAATTATACTACATATTATATCTATATTACTAATCCTCAACTTGAATGACTATACTGTTGTCACTAAAGTTGTTGGCCTTATCAAATACTCTGACAACAATAGGATATTCTCCGGACTCTAAAAATGGGACATAAAAAGGCGGTTTAACTGGCAAGAAAATGCCTTTATTCATTTTCACATAAAATCCTGATTGTAGACCACTCAACACGTCTTCTGAGGTGAAGTCAAATCTTACTGTATCCCCCTCTTTTATTATTTCATTACTTGCTTTAATCTTTGGCGCAAGTGGCGGAGTAGTGTCCACCATTATTTTGAAGTTAGAAACTGGTCCAGATTTATTTGTTGCATCTTTAGCTTGAAGGTTAAAGTAATATACACCGTCGTCTACGGAAGTATTAAGCTCATTACTCGTCGTTTTCAGGGTTTTATCCCCTACCTCTGTCTTGGGGCCACGACTCAAACTATAATAGTAGGTACTGCCACCGAGCTTGGGCCACAACAGTCTAATATTTTTATTCTTATACCAACGATTACTATTGGGGTGACTAGGGGAAAATATAGGAATTGGATTTTGAATATTACTCTCGGCAAATTTTTGACGAACAACCTGATAATAACCATTGGTGACTGTACGGAGAACATCTGTACCTAGACCATCATTTGCCAAGACTTGTGACCCAGCCGTAAATTCAAGGGAAATTGGTTTTAAGTCCAAAGGTTGTAGCAAAATTTCCGCTACGGTGCCGACTGTATCAAAAAATCCAGGATTAGAAATTCCACAGGTGATTTTGATCTCCCCATTTTCTTCATCTATATCTTTTTCTAAGAAAAGAGATGGGTCACAAAATGAGTTTATCGTTAAAATATCAAGAATTGAAACTGTTTCGGGATCATATTTAACTCTTACGCTGACAGCATTGATTGCTTCACCGCCGGTGTATACATTGATTGCTATTGTTTTTTCTGAAGATTGGCTAATCACATCTGATTCTGGCTCAAATTTCATAGTAGAGTTATAAATGAGATAAGGCAATTTCTTGAGCTCTGTGGCTCCATGGTCTAGTTTAATGAAACCTATAAAATATGTCGTAATGAATAAGACGAGACCTATAAATAATAAAATTGGCAGACGATTTTTGTGATGTCCCAAAAACTTTAATAAAAAGAGGGTTATAAAATAAAAAATAAAAAGTGAAAGAGTTATACTACTCGCCCAAAAAAGACTATATAATTTGTGATTGACTGGGAAGAAGACAAATGCGCCACCAGGACTTTTTTCAATACCGGGAAAGACTATGTGGCGAATGGCGTAATAATTGCCATTGATTTTTATTTCCTTTGAAAGTCCCGCAAGATTTGGGGTGGTTAAATCAGGGCCTAGAGAAAAATAAGTACTGATAAGTCCGGTCTTTTCTTTATTGTTAAAACTGTCACCAAATATGCCTTCACTGGGTGTGTAGAAGACGATCTGTTCTCCTGTGTTTAAATATTTTTGTTGGAAACTGGTGGCATATGAATCGTTGAGTGAATGGCCGATAGTGAGACCTCCAATGGCCACGCCTTTATCAAAAATCTGTGAAGAACTTACAAAAATTAAATAAACTCGGGGGCCCCGTTCAACTGCGGTTACAGCTTTAGTCTCGTCTTCGGCTATTATTCTGCCGTAAGCACTCGTTAGAAAAAAGTTGTCTCCCGTCTGGGTTGGTAGATGAGAGCGAGCAAGCACAAATCCGTCTTTATCGGTGATGACAACAAAATGTAAATTTCTTTTTTTTGCTTCAGTTTGGGCAATTGCCAAGAGTTCCAGTGGGCTATTTCTTTTAAGGGCCCCGACCAATGTCTCGGAAGCAATGATTTGTCCTCGTTCCTCAGCAGTATTTTTAAGTTCTTTTTGTATTCCTTCTTCAACTTGAGACATCTGCTCTCCAATTACAAAGTTGCTCCAAAAAGTTATGAGCTGATTTGAAAATAACAAAACAATAGTGAATACTAAAAGGCTGGTTGTTATTACAATAATCTCTCTACGATGCAAAAAAGGAGATTCTAAAATTAACTTCCACATAGTATTATAATTGTAATACTAAACTATCCATTCCACCAGAAGAGCATAATAGAGAAGTCAAAAATATTAACTGCTCCGTCCTTGTTTACATCGGCGCAAGGATTTTTTGGTATTTTTTGATTCCAAAAGAATAAGAGTATAGAAAAATCTATAATATTTGTTTTTTTATCATTATTTAAATCTCCATTTTTATTACAACTGCCGGCTGGGGCAGATATTTTACCAAAAGCGACATCCTTGTCACCAACCCTAAAAGCCAAACTTTCAGAGAAAGGTGAGGTCACGCTATCTGGTGCTACCACTTGAGATTTTGAGGTATGCGACCCCAACTCCAAGGGTTTTGAGTTTAAGGTATAAGTCCAAAACCCAAATTTGTCTGATAATGTTTTATCAACTAAGGTGACCTCGGAATTTATAACAACATTGACGTCTGACTTTGGATAACCGAAACCATAAAATTTTATATTATTTCCAGATTTTACTTCTGATTTATCGGATCCAATGGTGGGGGCGATAATAATATCAGATAAAGTGGTTGTTTGGCCGGTTGGGATATTAGCCGTAAAACTGGTGGTGAGCGACCTTCGGTTATCACCATCTATGGCATAAGCCGAAAAAGTATAGATGCCTCCGACTACAGTGGTATCTAACTGCCAGTTACCATTATCATCTGCTGTGGGGGTAGCAACGGTGGCACCATCTTTAAAGATTGTGATGGATGCTTTGGGATAGGCGCGCCCTTTTAAAATAACTTTAGTGGAACCTTGTGAACTACTTCCACCTCCTCCGCCACCACCACCTCCCCCGCTTCCACCAGAAGAGGCTGGAGCACCCGAACTTTCAGTAGAGCTCGCGATGCTATTTCCAAAAATATCTTTGACGACTATCACAAAATAATAAGTTGTGCCATTAGATAATCCTGTTCTGGTAGAAGAAGTGACATTTCCCAAGGATGTGTAAGAGTAAGGACCACCTGATGTAGTAGATTGCGCTACGTTGTATCCAGAAGCTGTCCAACCCAAAAATCCTGTAGAAGCAGTCCAAGAGAGAGCCACTTGAGTATCTCCAGCAGTAGCTCCTATTACCGGAGATGATGCAAAAGGATAATACAATGAGCCAGCATTAACGCCGTATAAAACCGAAGTACTGGTACCTACCGCTACTTCAGAAATAGTGCTCCAAAGTTGAAAATTGGTTGAAGTTGCATATCCAGATGGGGCAATGACGGTGTCCAACATCTTAAAACTAGTAGAAGTGGATTCCTCCGAAAAAACTGGCTTGGCGCCAAAAATCATGGTGAAAAAAATAACAAATAAACAAAAGTTTTTCATTTATGGTGTAAGTTCTGCCTCGCCCGCCGTAGCATTTTGCAAAGGCTGGGCCTCGCTCGCCGGACTGTGTTCGTCCGTAGTCTCAGACGAAGGCGGAGCTTCTGGCGAAGGTTGTGAGTCATTTGTGGGGGTTGAATCTGGAGCAACTTCTACACTCGGTTCTGACACAACTTCTGGCTCTGGTAATAGCTCCTCTACCACTTCTTGAATCAATTCTTCGTCAACCATTTCTGCTGGTGTGGGAACGACCTCATCACCTACCCCTTCCTCAACTACTTCTTCGGATGTAGGTTCTGTTGGTGATTCCTGTTGAGGGGCATTTTGAAGATGCTCTTCGGTAGGAGTAGATGCGGATTTATCTGATGGTTCATAGTATGGAGTAGAAAGTATGACTGATGCTGGATCTGATTCTACTGTGGCAAGTTCTTCCAATACTACTTCTGGTATGACTGGACTGTAGCCCTCTATCACCTGTTCTTTGGGATCCAGCAATTTTCCAATAAGGCCGGAGTATTCTGTGGTGACTATCTTTTGGGACTCCCCTTTTTCTTTTTCCAACGCCTTTACTCTTTTTAGGTAAGACAATTCATAGCTCACATTTTCCCCCAACTCTTTGGCTACATAAAGTCCGAGATCTTTGCCATCTAGCGCTTCCTTATTCACAGTCAAAACCTTCTCTATTTCTTTGTTTTGCCAAATACTATTTTCAACCACCAAGGTTTGATATGTATAAGTGGCATAATAATTTTTTTCATCCTCGGTAATAGAATTTATTCTCAAATTAAAATTAAAATTATCTAAATCAGCTGAAACAATTAAACTATTATCAATAGAGACGACAGTTTCAGAACTTGTATAAACACTTTCACGCACATCGGGGCTAGTGGCAAAAGCAACTCCAGAACCAAAAAACAATAAACCTATAATAATAGTGAATGCATTATTATATTTTATAAAATTGAGAATCTTTTGATACATATCTTAATTATAATAAATCACACACGTAAAGCAACACTAGACACTCCAATCTAACCCATTTACTTCTTTAATTCCCGCTCTTGGAATTCCATTGACTGTTTTTATAGAAGCTTCACCTAGATCATTTATTGTTTTTAGTTCAGTAACTGCTATAGACGGGCTGGCTGAAGGAGAGTTGGAAGAAGATGGAGATAACGAAGCACTTGGTGAGAGTGATGAAGAAGTCGAACTGGATGGACTGAGTGATGGCGACGTTGAGGTAGATGGGGAAAGTGAAGCTGATGGTGAGAGAGATGGCGAGGCTGAACTACTTGGCGAGAGAGACGGTGAAGACGAACTGCTAGGAGAAATTGAGGCACTCGGTGAAAGTGAAGGAGATGTTGATGATGATGGGGAAAGTGATGGGGACTCGGATGAGGAGGGAGACAATGAAGCACTTGGTGAGAGAGATGGCGAGGCTGAACTACTTGGTGAAAGTGATGCTGACGGGGAGATGGATGGTGAATCAGAAGCTGATGGGGATAAAGAAGCGCTTGGTGAAAGTGATGGTGAGGCCGATGAGGACGGTGAAAGTGATGCCGATGGAGAAAGAGATGGACTTTCCGAACTAGATGGAGATAAAGATGGGCTGGCAGAAGATGATGGTGATAAGGATGGACTTTCTGAAGAACTTGGTGAAAGTGATGGTGAATCAGAGGCCGACGGAGAAAGAGATGCTGATGGAGAAAGAGAGGGAGAGGTAGAAGATGATGGAGAAAGTGAAGCAGATGGAGAGAGTGATGGAGAAGCCGATGAACTTGGACTAAGACTAGCAGATGGACTGAGGGACGGTGAAGAAGATGAAGACGGGGAAAGTGAGGCGCTTGGAGATAACGATGGGCTTTCTGATGAGGAGGGAGATAGAGATGGAGAATCGGACGATGACGGGCTAAGTGATGGAGATTCGGAACTACTAGGTGACAGAGATGCCGAAGGGGAAAGTGAGGGTGAGGATGATGAGCTAGGGCTTAAACTTGCTGAAGGAGACAGCGATGGACTAGCCGATGAACTTGGACTCAAACTTGCGGAAGGACTAAGTGAAGGACTATCAGATGCCGATGGAGATAACGACGGAGAATCGGAAGACGAAGGTGAAAGAGATGGGCTTGCTGAAGAAGATGGAGAGAGCGATGCTGACGGTGAAAGAGACGGTGACCCAGAACTAGAAGGAGAAAGTGATGCGCTTGGAGAGAGTGAAGGAGATGCAGAATTTGAGGGTGAGAGTGACGCTGATGGTGATAGCGAAGGTGATGCAGAGCTACTAGGCGACAAAGAAGCACTCGGTGAGAGAGATGGACTTTCTGAAGAACTTGGTGAAAGTGATGGTGAATCAGAGGCCGACGGAGAAAGAGATGCTGATGGAGAAAGAGAGGGAGAGGTGGAGCTACTTGGTGAAAGAGAAGCTGATGGGCTAAGTGATGGCGAGGCTGATGAGGAGGGAGAGAGGGATGCAGATGGACTAAGTGAAGGAGATTCGGAACTACTAGGCGAGAGAGATGCCGAAGGGGAAAGTGAAGGTGAGGATGATGAGGATGGAGAGAGGGATGGTGATTCGGATGATGAGGGACTAAGTGATGGCGAATCAGAGGCCGATGGTGAGAGTGAGGCTGATGGAGATAATGATGGTGATGCAGAACTAGATGGTGATAACGAAGCCGAAGGGCTCAAAGATGGCGAGGTGGATGAGGATGGTGAGAGAGATGCAGATGGACTAAGCGAGGGTGAAGCAGATGAACTTGGACTTAAGCTTGCCGATGGTGATAAAGATGGAGATTCAGAACTGGAAGGTGAAAGTGAAGCGGATGGCGACAAGCTTGGGCTGGCCGAAGAAGACGGTGATAAAGAGGCCGATGGAGACAAAGATGGTGACGCTGAACTGCTTGGCGAGAGAGAGGCCGAAGGACTTAGAGATGGTGATGCCGATGAGGAGGGTGAAAGAGATGCTGAAGGTGAAAGGGATGGACTTTCTGATGATGATGGCGACAGTGATGCTGAAGGAGACAACGAAGGTGAGGTCGAAGAACTAGGACTTAAGCTAGCAGATGGAGATAAACTTGGTGAAGCAGAACTGCTTGGAGAAAGTGAAGCAGATGGACTCAATGAAGGAGATGCCGAGGAAGATGGTGAAAGCGAGGCAGACGGTGACAAACTTGGTGAAGCTGAGGAACTTGGTGAAAGCGACGCCGACGGTGAAAGCGATGGACTAGCCGATGAACTAGGACTTAAGCTGGCAGATGGAGATAACGATGGAGAGCCAGACGAGGATGGAGATAATGAGGGCGAGTCAGAACTGGATGGAGAAAGAGACGGAGAGGAAGAAGATGAGGGAGAAAGAGATGCTGAAGGAGAAAGAGACGGAGAACTAGACGATGATGGTGAAAGAGATGCGGATGGAGAGAGTGAAGGAGATGCAGAACTTGAGGGTGAAAGTGACGCCGACGGTGAGAGGGATGGCGAGGCTGATGAGGAGGGAGATAGAGATGGAGAATCGGACGATGACGGGCTAAGTGATGGAGATTCAGAACTTGAAGGAGACAAAGAAGCACTCGGTGAAAGAGATGGACTAGCCGAAGAACTTGGACTCAAACTTGCGGAAGGACTTAGCGAAGGACTTTCTGATGATGATGGAGATAGTGAAGCGGAAGGAGACAAAGAAGGTGAAGATGAGGAAGAAGGAGAAAGAGATGGACTTTCAGAAGAACTTGGAGAGAGTGATGGTGATTCAGAACTAGATGGAGATAGAGATGCAGATGGACTAAGTGATGGAGAAGATGAAGAAGAAGGAGAAAGAGATGCCGACGGTGAAAGCGATGGACTAGCCGATGAACTAGGACTTAAACTAGCACTTGGTGAAAGTGAAGGCGAAGAAGATGAGGATGGAGATAAAGAAGCAGAGGGAGATAACGACGGGCTTGCTGAAGAAGATGGTGATAAAGATGCTGATGGAGAAAGTGAAGGAGATGCTGAACTGCTTGGAGAAAGTGACGCGGAAGGAGACAAAGATGGAGATTCAGAACTTGAAGGGCTCAAACTTGCTGAAGGTGAGAGTGATGGTGATGAAGAACTTGAAGGACTGAGTGATGGAGACTCAGAGCTTGATGGAGAAAGAGAAGCACTTGGTGAAAGTGATGCTGAGGCCGATGATCCTCCTGCGCTAAAAATCACATAAGATAGTGCACCGTCTTCATTATTCGCTCCACTACAAGTTCTCGTTGCTGTTCCTGCTGTTGTTGACGTAGCAGTCGTAAACCTGAAAGCTCCAGCATCAGCATCAATATCTTCTGAAAGATTTGACCACGTTCTGGCTGTCGTATCGGTGGCAAAAGCAGCAACAGCTAACATTCCACCACTCGCTGGTATTGTTGTTGACCCAGTAGTTAAAAGGTTGTCTTGAGCATCAGTGGTTCCGTCTCCGCCTTCTGCCGATAAAGTAGCGCTAGCACCTGCCACATTATAAACCGCTATATGGTTGTCGGTATTACCTGGACTGACGGCTGAAAAAGTAATATCAATATTGGCAGTAGTTCCCGTTGGCACGCGCAAGTAAAATATCTGAGTCTGCATCGCCGCAAAGTCACCCCCCGTAGCAGCCGTCATCGCAACAGCCCCGCCACCAGAGTCTATGGTACAAGCACTTGGATTAGCACCTGCAAGTTCTGTCCCGACAACAACTGCAACAATTCGGTCAGCTGCCGCTACACCGATAGAAACACTTGTATATGTAGCTACTGTTGAAGAAGCTGCGACTCCGGCAGGGTTAGCGGTTTGTGTAATTGCTACAGCCATCTTTTATACAAAATTATTTATACAAGTCGCAACATCTCCGACCTTTTTTGATTCGGGCACTGTATTCATAAATAAATTATATAATAGTATTCCCCTTTCCCCAACCATAGATTTCATCAGCTTCTTGCCAATTTTGGCAATTTTTTTGACTTCTAAATTCCGACTGATGCCATCTGGCCGAAGTCAGGTTTTTATTGTGTTTAACATCAACATTTGGAAATTCGGAACGGAAGCCTTCTGCTTTGAAATCGTCTACTCTCTCTGGTCTATTATGAGTCCCCGGTTCAAAACCCATTCGGCGACTAAAACCCAATTTCTCTATGAGTTCAATGCGTTTTTTGAAATGCTCAATCAAAAATTTTCTATCACCACAAAGTTGGCTTAATCTTTTGGCATCAAAATACACGGCATGACCATCGCTAACCCGCAGTTGCCAAATATTCATATTGTAATAATAAATATTTTTTTGTGGTGGTCTAAATTTGAAGTGAGTTTGATGATATAAAACATCATGCTCGCAGAGAAAGGCCACATCCGTGTCCAACTCTTCTAAACCAGCTAAAATTTGCTTGAACATAGTTAAGTATCCCCTCTCCAATGGCAAAACAATATTTTCATCACCAAAGTCCAAAGGCTTTAGAGTGACACTGACTATCGGCAAGCCCGACTTCTTGATCCTCTTTTGACAAGCTTTCATTATTTTTTTGTCTAACAGGTTGTCAGTATAATAAACAATACCGGCTGTTGGTGCTGATGGTTTATTCATTAAAGGCCAAGCTTTTATTTGGGCTCTAGCTTCTTCACTCCAACCCGGCACTGGCCAGAATTTTTCTAAAAGCCACGAGAGTGGATAAATTTGACCATCCCATTTGTTATCAAAAAAGAGTTCGCGGACTGTTTTTTTGGCGTGCTCCACTTTCTTGCCCGGATTCTCATAAGGGAAACCAAAATCGCCACCTTGAGTGCGAAACATATGGGCATACCAAGTCTTGTGATTGCAGACGACCCTACCTCCAGAAAGCCAAGTTTTACCAGCTACCTCAATACCCTGCGAACCCCACGAACCTAAAGATTCATCACATATATTCAGTTCCCAATATTTATCACGAGTGAGCATAAAACAAGAACCTTGGATAGACATAGTCTCAGTCAATTTTTTATCTTCAAAATCTTTGGCATATTCCGGTCTTTTCTTAAAAAGATTGAAATACTGAAAATGAGGTTCGCTATCAAAACAATAAGACACGCTTTGAGGATTGGTTTTGGCAATCCAAACCACATCTTTTTTAGTTGGTCCGTTACATTCCTTACAGGGACCCGAAGGACCTTGATACCTACTATGTCCTTCTTCGCAAACCCAATTAAAAGCATGTAGATTTCTCATCACAGGTATCATGGTTATGTTGTCTCCGACTTCTTTGAATGCTTCTATCATCTTTCGGTCAAACCCTTTGTCAAAAGCACAGTGGGCATCTGTTTTCATCACATATTTTGCTTTGGAAAGTCTGCAGGCTTGATTGGTTGCAGCTCTTTGGCCAATACTTTCTGGATTATGAATTACTTTTAGTCTGGGGTGAGTGGGTAGGTCGGTCTCATAGCCGTCCAGAACCACAATAATTTCTGTATCCGCTTCAATATTGCTCAAAATATCCTCTATAGTTCGTTTGAGAAATTCTTCGTTGCGTGCCGGTATTAAAATAGATAAATCAAGATTTTCCATAAATTTTTACTATATCCTTAACTAACAATCTTTTGCCTGTGATATTCATCTCGCAATTCCAAGTGGGAATAAGACTAATCCAATGTAAAAATTCATCCTTATCTACCAGATATCTATAGACAGGTTGAATTTTTATTTTTTCTTTATTTTTTAATTTATTACGTATAAAGTTTATTAAAGTATGTGGATTTTTACCCCAAGTGATGTTGCCAAGCCTTATGATGGTGTAATATTTAAAATTATTTTTAACCATTTTTTCCATCTCAATTTTATGTTGAGCGTATCTGGTATCAGAATAAAAAACACACAAAGAACTAAAATAAACCAAATGTTTATTTTTATTTTGCTCCATCAACAAATCTCGTTCTCTTTTATATTCTGACTCTCTAGTTTCCTGACTATTACTTACACCAGAGGCAAAATACAAGAACTCCTTCTTGTCTTTCAGTGCGCTTGCGATGTCTCCGTCTCCTATTATCATAGAGTTTGCATATTATTTACTGTCGGCTTTGTGGCCTTTAGAAGTTAAAAAAGTGCAATCGGTAATATTATCGGATTTTAAATTTATTTTAAGACCGCTCTTTTTGAGCACATAAGCAAAAGATATTTGATCTTGGATAATATAGCGGGAAGTATGATACCACCACTCTTTGAGCATATTTTGGACACCCTTAGTATTCCTATACATAAAGGCGCCACCGTTTACCAAAAAATCATCCACAAAATCTTTATCGGCTTCAATTTCCTCCATCTGTTCTTTCAATAACTCATTTTCATATCTGGCTATTATATACTTAGATCCTAGATTTTTGGACTGTTGCTTTAGGCCTTTTCGGGTATACCTAGCTTCTTGCCGGACATTGGGGTGTGTTGGGTGTTTAAATACCACAATGTCATAACATTGGCAATTATCATAAAAATATTTGAGCGAGTCAGTATTAGATAAAGACAAAGTACTGTCAAGCCACAAATAGTAGTCATAATCGGGCGCCATCTGCCAACCAAAAATTTTTGGAATTTTGGCTTGAAGTCTTGGGGTCATTGCATTAAAACGTGGCGGAAAATTGCTATCTGTAAACATAAAATTGTCATATGGTAAAGATTGTGGTGCGTTTGATATTGTTTTGTCCATACCACCCAAATTGGCTGAAATAACTGCTATTTTTGGTATATTTTTTTCCACATAGTAAATATATTCTACTCCATAACTAGTTTTGGTCTTATGAGTTTCCATCCGCCACTTGAGTCCAACAAAAAACTTTTCTATATCTTCTTTTCTGAAAGCCAAATCCGGCACATCTACTCCATATTTTTTATTGTGAGCAATTTCGGAAGTCTCATCTTGAAATGGTGTAAAAATTATCAAACAAAATTTTCTTCTAAATGAAGAGACTGCTCTAGCTAATACATTTTGCCAATCATAATTATGCTCCAAAACATGTCGCATCATAATACTTTCTACATCTGATCTGTATGAACTTAGATCAGCTACTTTATCGACAAAAGTATTTTTACTTCCATCAATACCGACATACTTGCCTTTATAAAATCTCTTAAACCCGCCGGTGCCACAACCCCAATCTTCTACTTCTTTGGTATCAGCCAAAAAATCAGAGGCTAGTTTATAGGTAATGGTATCTCCATATCTAAAAGCCCCCATTGTCTTTGCGTCCTTGTACCATCCATCCCATTTACCCAACATACTTTCTTTTGTCATTTATTTTTTATACCATATTAATAACCAAATCCATTTCTAACATCTCCTATATGCATCACCTTGGGTTTATCAGTACTTTTTCCCCAATAGGCACATTTTGCATTTGAATCGTTGAATAATATTCTTCCATATATACGCTCTGAATATGGCATATCCGGCCAAGGATGTTTATAAATGAGAGATTTGTTATAAACACTAGGGTTAGTAGAATAATTAACCCTATGTTCTACCCAATAATTGGTACCGTCAGTTTTATCTTCATACCGTTCCGGATGTGAGGCGATTATCCCACCCTTCCTTCTTTCCCGGCTACCGATTGGTTGTCTTTGAAGCACTATCTGTTTTATATAATTATTGTGCTTAATAACATCAATCATATTATTAACATAGATATCTTCTGTAAAGACAAAATCATCCTCCAAATGAAAAACCCACTCATTAGAATCTTCTTTGAGTTTCTCCCATCCAGAAATCACGGCTTTTGTAAAACCAACTTTATTGGTGGTAGCAATTTCATAATTAATTTTTTTAAGCCAATTATGGTAATTTTCATCTCCGGAATCATCATGAATTAGTATTCTTGAAAAATTACCATGAAGTTTTTCTAGTGCAGATAATGTTCGTTCAAGATACTCTCCGCGACCATTTGTCATAATAAGAAGCGTTATCATAAGTTTTTAGTAACCATGTTTTTTAAATATTTCAATCAAATGATTGGGAATAAGGGGTTTAACTTCTTCATAAAGTTGTCTCATCCTAGGATGAAAATGAAATACTTTGATGGGCTTATCGGCTTTTTCAAAAGTAAGTTCATTGTGGCGCATTCGCCCCAAGTTATAAGTGTTGTTAAGTTTTATATAACGCTCATTGATATTGTTTATATTTCTTAAAGTTAGTCGGTGTAGAGCCACTTCTTCATTGGTAAGCTTTGCATTCATAGTCTGACGTATAAGTTCAAAAATGTCTTTCGCTTTTGGGGTAAAAAAGAAACTACCGGTATTCCACATTGTATTAAAACCATAATCGGTAAAAGCGGCGTCTTTGTCCTTCAATATATTTTCCGGAAATATATCAACTTGATAAGCATCAAAATCATGGAACCAGCATATATCATCTATCATCTGATTGTCTATCATATAGCAAATGACATTTATTTTGCTGGCTCTTCTGCGATGACTACAAAACAAATCATCAGGTACTACTATCGAATTAATCCCTTCATAGGAGTAAGGAAAATTAGTTACCAACAGAATATCTTTTTTATTCCATGTTCGTATAGAATTATCTATTTGCACCTTAACCAGATCGATATAATCTTCGGTAAATTTTTTTGACGGATTTATATAGATCATTAAATTTTTCATAAAAATATCTTTGAATTCACACGATCATATTTTTTATTAATTCCCCAACATCACCCCAGTATGGAAGAGTAGTGACTGGTTTATACTCTCGTATTGGTAGACGTGAAGAAAAACGGCTCACATTGTTGAGAGTTTTAAAAGTTACAACAGGATTTTCTCCCATCCAGATAAACTTGGGATCTGTTTTTGGAGTGCGAATTCTTCTCGGCTTATTTTCTTCAGTAAACCATTTATCTTCATCCCCAATCATTTTTCTGATGAAATCTAGCCAAAAATCTTTTCTCATAATCTGGGCACCATCAGAATATTTTTTAAAAAATGCCCTTTGTACAGCTTGAGAGTCATCTTGGGGTCGAATATAACTGAGCCAAATATTTCCATAACGATAACAATCACCTCTAGTTGGTTGGAATTTGAAATATTCGGGCGGATATAGCACATCCGCTTCTGCTGTAATAACATAATCAGTTTTAACTTCTTTTAAACCAATCTGGATCTGACGAAATTCGTTACCATAACAAGCATGATGTTTACCAACACAAATATTTTTCCCAAAATCCAAAGCCGGTTCTTGAGTAACCGAAACTAACGGTAAATCTCCCATATTGGCAATAAGCTTCTTTCTGATGTTAGCTTCAAATATCGGATCTTCAGTGTTAGCTGAATAATACAAAACTGTTAAATTATTTATTGACATGAACGAATTTATTTTTTCTATTTCTCTCTTAATTCATAAGGGTCCAATCTGAACTGCTTGAAGTGCCTGTTGAAATATACACTTTGGTGGCACTTGTATCTATATACATTTGACCTAAAGCTGCAGGGGTCGATGATGGTGCCGAAGAACCAGAAGATACTACACAAATATTAGCGGCATGTAAATTTGCATTACCCGAAGATGAACCAAAATAAACATCTGTTACGTTTGAATTTCCAATAACTGCTTTATTGGCTCCTGCACCGATTGCATTATGACCAATTACAATACTATTATCGTCACTATTATCATAACCTCTGGCACCAAAACCTATATAAATACTATTGTCTGCGGAAGTTAACTGCGTAGTTCCGTCAGCCTGTTCTCTTCCAGCATCTACTCCAACTGCAACATTATATACTCCATTATTCCATCGCAACGCAGATGTACCGATAGAAGTATTACCATGTCCAGTCGAATTACCATAATTTGCAAGTGCTCCTATACTTGTATTTTCGTTACCAGATACATTATTAATGGCTGAATTTGAACCAACTGCCGTATTATTAACACCACTTGTATTATTTTGCATGGACCTATGCCCGACAGCAACATTATCTACACCGCCTTGATTCAAAGTGAGTGACAAATTACCGATTGCTGTATTATGACTTCCTGTTGTATTCCCATCCAAAGCTTTTGCACCAAAAGCAGTATTATCATTAGAGCCTCCTGAATTAGGTCCTTTCCCCGCAGTTATTCCATTTACCATCAAATCAAACACCCCTAAATTAACTGGTCCCGTCGCTCCAGTATAAGGAACTAAGCCTGACAAATTTTGATCTCCAGTATTTGTGCCTGAAAGGTTACCCGCAACAATATTGTTACCAATGTTTAAATTACCACCGATCGTTAATGAATGAGTTATGTTGTCCCAAAATAAATTTGAATTATTTTGAGTAATGGATGTACCATTAGAAAAGAGTATGGAACCATTGGTAAATGAGCTTGCCCCTGTTCCACCCCTAGATACTGGCAAAAATCCACTCCATCCCAATGAGTGAGTATTGCTAGCGGAGTTTATGGTTATGTTTGCATCATTGGCAAATAATTGTGTTTGTCCAGATTGTCCATTCAATGATTGAATTACCGCTGATGTTGTTGTTGGGAAAATAAATATCATTAGTATAATCAGCACCATTAAGATTTTTGATTTAATTAGTTTTTTCATTTTGATTAAATTATTTTATTAATATAATATTATTTTTTTAAAATTAAAAGGTTTTGACTATCTTCTTCGTGTTCGAAATTTTTATATTTTGCAAATTTCATTTATCTTTTTACCTACACCCAAAAGGATCCGAATCTTCCACACAACACTGAACAAATCATTCGAAATATTTTCTTAATTCTTCTGCTCGACCCCATTTTGGGATATCGAAGGCCCTAACCGGCCAAGGTTTTTTACAATGACGTCTACATGCTCGATCCATTGAAAAGTCATGATAAAAACTGACAACAGGATAATGTGTAGAAAATGAAATATATCCAGCCCCATCATATTCAATGACACCATTTATGCTTCCTAGTTCGGTCATGTAATCTAATGACAATGGTTTATTGATCCGAAACCTTTTTTCCAATGCATTGACAATAAGTTCTCTCGATGCAATCAATAATCCATTACCGGGACGAGGTTTATGAAAATAAAACGGTTCACCCCATGTAAATAAATGCCATCGATTAAAGTTATAAGCAAATCTATCCATTGGCGGTCGATATTGAAAATGCTCACTTGGATAAAGTGTATCGTCATCCGCTATCCCCACATAAGTGGTGGTGGCAAGTTTCGCACCTCTTAGCATTTGTTGGTAGAGGTTAATTAATCCATACTCTGTTTGTATTAAATTAATTCCCCAGTCTAATGGTTTGCTTGAAATTGTTATTATGGGAGTATTTCCAACCGCCTCCAGCAATTTTTCTTTATGAAATGCCGCCCACTGCTTGGGAACGCGATTGGGGGTCATCATTATAATGGTTATATCGTCCATTTGTTTAAAATTAGTCGATAATAGTACTTATCAGTTTTTTCAAATTTATTTTTTTCATACAATTTAATGGCAACCCCGTTGTCTTTATTGACTTGTAATTCCACCGAATCTATATCTTGAGTTTTAGCAAAATCAATAACTTCTTTCATTAATTTTTGTCCATACCCTTGATTACGATACTTCTCTGGTGTTTCAAAATTATCAATAATCATAATTTTTGCTTTACCGTTATGATAAATAGTACAAAGGCAAGAAGATACCCCACCCAAAGATACTCTGGCTTGTTTTGCGGAGTTTTCTATCCAATCAACTTTCGTATCTTTTCCTATATTTTTTTGTTTTTCCATTGAATAATCGTCTTTTTGATGAAGTCTATATCATTTCTGGTAATTTTGCTATTGAGTGGAAGATACATATATTTTTTTTCCAGTTCATTCATTTTAGGTAAATTCTGTCTCTTACCACCAAACACTTTGAATATGTCATTTCGTAATTGAACAATATCACATTCAATTCCATTTTTTCTTAAATATTCGATTAAACCATCCCTTTGCTCGGTAATGATTGCAAATAACCAATAAGAACCGCCATACACACAGCGAATATCTTCTGGCATACCAACTGTATAATAATCACATAAATCACGTCGATAATCTAAAATCTCATCTGTATGTTTGAGCCCGACCAAACCAACGGCAGCAGCTATATCGTTCATATGATATTTATAACCCGCTTCTTCAATTTCCATTGCTGTTTTGTGATTAATTAAACAATTCCAACCTCTTTTGCGTTTTGCTTCTCTGTCTATCCCAAACCACCTTAATTTTTTAGCTCTCTTATAATTATTTTTATTTCTAAGAATTAACATGCCACCGTCTCCAGTAGTGAAATGTTTAATTGCTTGAAACGAATAACACACATAATCTCCATACGATTCAGAAACTCCCAGTGATTGCGCGGCGTCAATTACTACTGGTATATTTAAAGACTTTGCTAATCTAAAAATTTTCTTATCAATTGGTATTCCCCCCAATGTCACGGCTACAATAGCTTTTGTTTTGGGTGTCACCCTTTTTTCTACATCTGCATAATCTATAACAAGATTTTCATTTATATCAGCAAATACTAGTCGTGCCCCGCGTCTCACTAAAGGAATATTAGTGGCTGTACAAGTAAAACATGTGGTAATAACTTCGTCACCCTTATCTATACCAATTAGATGATAAGCAAGATCCAAAGCTGAAGTACCACTATTTAAAGCTAGACAGTATTTATAATTAAATTTTTCTCCAAATTTCTTTTCAAATTCTTCTACCAGAGGTCCTTGACCAAGCCAGCGAGTATTAAAAACGTTATTTAGAGATTCTAACCATTCATGCTTGAATTGCTGTGGCCAAAATAATGGAATATTTTTCATATATTTGATTTGTATTTATGACTAAGATAGCTAAATATACAATAAGGGATAAAAGAATTTTTGTATAGGAAGCTATAATTACTGGGTGATTTAATTAAATAAATCCATTTTTTTTTATTATTTTTTCCTCGGTTGAGGAATTTTTTCATGACTTAAACTATGAAATAAGCCCATAGGATTATTGTTTCCTTCAATATGGTGTTTTGAAACCGGAAATATATAGATATTTGGTCCAACAATCTGCTTTACTCCTTTTTTGATAGCATAAGCATCCCATACTCTATTGAAAATAGTGTCGTCTCCAGTGTGGTATCCGCGCCTACAAACTTCTTCATCATAGCCACCCAGTAATTCAAAAACACCTTTTTTCATCGCCCAAGTATTGCCATGGAAACTGGCATACAGACCTCTTTTGGTCTCGAGCCTTTCCATTTGCATCCCGTATTCTTTTAATACTGACAGGTCTTGAGTAAGTGTTCCATCTTCCAACAAGACTCCAAAATATCTCGGGAATACCATCTTGTCTCCGGTAAAATTATAAGCAGTCATAATCGCTTCTTTGGAAAGGATATGATCAATGTCGGTCATTAAAAGATACTCTCCTTGAGCTAATTTGGCTCCCATATTACGAGCTAATCCTTGTGTCCAAGGCCGTTTGTCACGAGTGGCGTACAGTCGCAGATTTTTTAAATCATAATGAGCTTGTTTGTGAGGTGGAGAACTACCATCATCAACAAAAATGAATTCAATATCATCAGGCAGATTCATCATTTTGAAATATTTGACCTGTCTTGCGACAGCTCTATGACTATTATAAAAAGCGATGATAATAGATAATTTCATATTTTAAGGTGTCCATGGTTTTTGTTTTACCCACATCCAACTTCGTTCATCGGGACCAAGCTTGGAATTGAGAATAAACCAAGGGTGAACGCGTTTGGCCTTGGTCCAAGCGCGCACTACCGCCTCAACACAACAAAACAAACTTCGGGGACTTTCACCAAAATCATGCCCAGAGATAATCCCTCCCAATTTCACTTTTTGACCCCAATATATAATATCTTGAGTGATATATTCAAAATCGTGGTTGGCATCAATGAAAACAAAATCCAAAGACTCATCTTCAAATTGTTTAACGGCATCCATTGACCACTCTTTTATAATTTGGCAATTATAAGGTTTCAATCTTTTAACGGTATTTTGATAATATCGGTTATATTGCCACTGTTTCCGGTGATTTTTGTGGATCGGATATTTTTCCCATTTGTCTATCGAATAAAGTTTTAAATCTGGGTTAGCCTGACAAAGTTTTTCTGAATACTCACTGCCGAGTACCCCAATTTCTGCACCAATCTTAAATCCCAATTCTTTAAACAACACTGGTAAATCCACAATGCGACAAAAATCCAATTCAAAAGGTGACCCTTTTGACAAATCAATCCTAAATTTTTTAACTACAAAATCCAAGGTGTCCATATTTATCTAAATCTTGCCATTAACCAATCTAAATTGTGAACTCTCTTTTCCCATCTGTTGTTTAACCAATAATCTTGCGAGTATCTATTGCCCGCGTCTATTTCATAGTTTTTGACTGGTGAAATTCTACCAAATTTGCGGTGCTTGTGAGCATACCAAGTTTTTTTGTTGACCATCACCTTACCTCCTCCCAACCAAGTTTTCAAAGCAATTTCAATCGCTTCTTGAGCAAATGTACCATACCCCTCCTTTTGCAAGCCACCCAAAAAATCCCAATGTTTGCGAGACATAAACCAACAAGAACCTTGAAAAACCATGGTCTCGTCAATTAAAATATCTTTTCTTTCTTTGGCCCTCTGGGGCCAGTTGAGCCCACCAATTTTTTCCGGCCGGTTGATGACTAGTCTTTCATAATCAATCGGTTCCTTGTCATCCTTACATATCACCCACCTATCGGTATCAAGCTTGTATCTTCTGGGAATTACTACCCAATCATCTTCAATATCATCAAGAATTTTTATATCCAAACCCTCATCAAACATACAATGCTCGTCACATTTCATCAAATATTTTCCTTGAGATAATTTCATACCAGCATTTATAGCATCTCGCATCCCCACATTTTTTTCTAGCGCCAACACTTTAATTCTAGGGTCATTTTTGATTGGCACATCTGGAATATAACCGTCCAAAACCACAATTATTTCAAACTCTCCCCGCATATTTTGCAACAGCGATTCAATTGTTTGATGAATTAGCGGGTCTTTATGGGAAGGTATAATAATAGATAATTTCATTTCCATAATAGTTCTTTCCAATCAGTCGGCCAATTGGGCAGGGGCCAACTATAATACGAACCGACCCAAGTTCTTTTGTAATTTTATATTTTCCCTTAATTAATAAGGACCCAATCTGAACTGCTTGAAGTGCCCGTTGAAATATACACTTTAGCTGCACTGGTGTCTATGTATACTTGGCCCAAAGCTACAGGAATTGATGATGGCGCCGAAGAACCAGAAGATACCTCACAAATATTAGCAGCATGCAAGTTTGCATTACCAGCAGATGAACCGAAGTAAACATCTGTCACGCTTGAATTTCCAATAACTGCTTTATTGGCTCCTGCACCTATAGCACTATTCCCTATAACAATAGTATTATTATCGTTATTATCAAAACCAAGAATTCCATTGCCAATGTAAATACTATTAACTGGATTGGTGAGAAAAGTATTTCCATCAGCCTGAACCTGGGCTGTACTATCTCCTATTCCTATATTTCCACCCCCTGTAGTAATTCTACCCATAGCCCTCTCTCCAATAGCAATATTATTATTACCACTAATTAATGCTACTAAAGATAAATTTCCAATTCCAATATTTGCATTTCCTGTCGTAAGGGCAGATGTAGAATCATGACCAACTACAGTATTATAATTTCCTGTTGTTAGTTTATTTAGTGCTTGTCGTCCAATTCCTGTATTAAAACTACCGGATATCGCATTCGATAATACTCTTGACCCTACTGCTGTATTTGATTCCGATGATAATGGAATTTCGCCGGTTAATGTTGCAAATCCAACAGCGGTATTATCATTTCCGGTTGTAAAACCTTCAAGAGCGTTGTATCCAATAGCGGTATTTGTTAATTCGTTCCCACCACCATGACCAATAGTCATACTTTGAACGGTCAAATCAAAAGCGCCTAAATTTACTGGTCCCGTCGCTCCGGTATAAGGAACTAGATCTGACAAATTTTGATCTCCAGTATTTGTGCCCGAAAGGTTACCCGCTACAATATTGTTACCAATGTTTAAATTCCCACCGATCGTTAATGAATGAGTTATGTTGTCCCAAAATAAATTAGAATTATCTTGTGCGATAGACGTACCATTAGAAAACAGTATGGAACCATTAGTAAATGAGCTCTCCCCTGTTCCACCACGAGAAACTGACAGGATACCGCTCCAACCCAAAGAATGGGTGTTACTGGTGGAGTTTATGGTTACATTTGTATCATTGGCAAATAATTGTGTTTGTCCAGATTGTCCATTCAGTGATTGAACTACCGCTAATGTTGTTGTTGGAAAAATAAATATTCCCGATATTATTAATAGAGTCAAAATTTTTGAGCTAATTATTGCTTTGATTATTTTTTTCATTTTATTTTGATTTATTTTTTATTAATATAATATTATTTTTACTAAAATAAAGGGATTTTAACCACCATTGTCATATTCATAAATATTCGTATTCTTTTGGCACACCCATTCACGCCGGCTTATACCAACGCAAGTGTACCACTTAGATAATTTTTTAAGTAACTCATTTCTGACTTCTCTGCTACCATGAATTTCTACCGAAATCTGCTCTATCTTTTTTACTAAATCATCATCTAAATCTCTAATAATATCTTCTTCACTTCCTTCACAATCCAACTTCAACAAATCACAATATTCAATATTATAATTATTAAATACATCTTTAATAGATATAAAATTACATATTTCTGGATTATCAATAATTAACCCATTATTCTGCTGTTTGGAAGAAATCATTCCAGAATTTTTTTGGTGCATAAATAGTTTTGTTTCTCCTGGATTACCAACACCGAGATTTATGCATTTGATTTTATCTGACAAATTATTGACCAAAACATTGTGACTTAATGTTTCAAAATTATATATTTCTGGTTCAAAAGCATAAACTGTCGCCCCGTATCTTGCGGCTCTCAGAGAAACACATCCAATATTAGCTCCAATATCAATTACAACTTTTGCATTACTCGGTATTTTATAAATATCCAATACCTCATTTAAAATTTCGTTAATGATTTTTTCGTCATGGAAATTCTCACGAGTCCTCACTTTAAAACCAAAGAACTCCTTATCTGGTAAAATCGGGTGGTTCATTTTTAATTGTTCTATTGGACTCATAAGATTTAACGAGGCAGTTTCTTGTGGCCATAATCTTTTTTTCCAATCAGTCGGCCAATTGGGCAGGGGCCAAAATTTTTCGATTAACCACTCAAAGTCGTGGATTCTTTTGTCCCACCGATTATTAACAAAAAAGTCATACCAATAATCCTCTCCTTTTTTGATTGCTTCTTTGCTTGTAGGGTACATTCTCCCATAGTGCTTGCCTTTGTGGAGGTGGGCGTACCAAGTATTTTTATTAACCATCACCTCACCACCGGAGAGCCAAGTTTTGAAACCCACTTCTTCCCCATCTTGAAACCAGCCATTGTGACCTTCGGTCTGCATTAGTCCCAACTCTTTAAAATATTTTTTGGTCATAAACCAGATACTGCCTTGGATGGTCATCGCTTCATCAATTGGTATATTGGCTCGAGCCAAAGTTCTTTGGTCCCATTTAAAACCGTGCAGTGATGGGTGACCATCTTTTTTGGGTTCGCGCGGATTATTAGGGGTTTTGCCGCTATCTAATGGGAACATCAAATATTCATAATCAATTGGTGGCCTGCTGTCTGACTGTTCTTGGATACACCAATTGTCTGCATCTAGTCTATGTCTGCGAGGCACTTGAACCCAATTGGGCTCATGATCTTTTATCAGTTGTTCATCAAAACCTTTGGCCATCATACAATGAGCATCCAGCGCCATTATGTATTCGCCTTTACAAATATCAACCATCATATTGATAGCCTCTCTCTTGTGGCAATTATTATCTCCTAAAGATAGTCTTAAATAATGCACTCTGGGATCGGTCACTATTTCTTCTGGAGGCAACTCATAACCGTCTAAGACGGGAAAGATTTCAATTTCTCCGGTAGCATTAGAGAGCGCGTCAAGTATGGTTTGCCTTAAAAATTTCTCATTTCTGCTTGGTATTACAATAGAGAGCATATATTTTGTTACTAAAAAATACCACAAACAGTGGCTATTTAAAATTGCTTTTTAATGCCAGTCATGTTTTAAACGTGGGTCAAATATATCATTGATGGGTTAAAATAAACACAATCGTCAGAGAGTGCCCAGCCTACTGGTTGAATAATATCATCTGTTCCAGAAGGCTGGGTTTGGGTGAGAGTACCCGTGACGGTAGATACATAAATCAAACTGGCGCTCCCCGGTCCGATTGTCCAATTCCAAGCATCTACCCGGAGAACACCATGAACAAGAATTTTTTTACTGCCGGTTCCTGTCTCCATAGCCAAGGCCACACAAGGGGAAGTGGTATTTGAATCTGCGTCGGCTGTATCTAAATGTCCATCCGCAGACATAAACAAAGGTGCCCCAATCCCTTCAGCATTGGTGTCTACAGTCGCCGTTATAATTAAACCAGAAGCAGTGGTGTCTGCTGTGGGTTCGTTCATCAGTTTAATACCAGCCACACTATTTATAGGCAACTCACCCATATCCAATCGGAACCGAGATATTTTGATGGTCTGAATACCCACCTTTAAATCTCCGCATTTTAAACAAGTAAAAAGAGAGGTGGGGACACTTTTGTTTTTATCAATCCCTAAAAGAGGGATCCATTTATGATTGTTGCATTCTGTTTTTTCTGCCATGGTAAATTTTGATTAAGTTTTATTATTTATGCTCCCTTATACCTCTGATTACCTCGGCATAAGTGTTCGCTACGCTCCCTTGCACCTCGGACTACCTCGGCATAAGTGTTCGCTACGCTCCCTTATCTATTTGAAATATTTCTTCTCCCGAGTTGTCATAAATAGACAAACTTTTTTTATCCTCAACAACTCTAAAAGCATGGGAGTCACCCCCATTAATTTTGGTGAGAGAATTAGTTTTAGCCAACGGCTCATCCGAAAACAAAGACTTTGAAAATAAAGGCTCCAAAATTTTTCCTACTAAAAAAGTTCCGCTACCAATCAATATTATTTTTAGAAATTTTCTTCTGTTTATATCCACACTTTTCTATTTATCTTTTATTTTGAATTTACCGCAACCCTTTTCCGGCCTTTTTAATTTCTTTTTCCATTTCGGTTTTACCCTTCTTAAATTCTCCAGTAAATCTGCCCAATCCCCTTGCTATTTCTCCTATTTTTTCTCCACCAAAGAAGAAAATTACTACCACTACTAGAATAATTACTATTTCTGGAAGTCCTAATCCAAACATGTTATTTTTTTATTTAACCTTTACCAATTCGACCATTCCATTTATACCTTACCCTTTTTATTTCTCCAGTAAAGAAAAAATAGAACTGCGGCGACCGCTAAAATTATTATTATTTCTGAAATTCCTAATCCAAACATGTTATTTTTGTATTTAACTTTTTACTAATTCGACCTTTTTACTAATTATGCTCCCTACTTAATTTATTAGCAAAAACGTACCCGACAAAATAAAGTGCCGAGAGCGGAAGAAACAGCATAATCATGGTGATTCCTGTTCCATCTGGAGTAATTATAGCCGAAATAATCAAAAAAAACAAAATAGCATGTCGCCACCTACCTCTCCAGAAACTGGCGGGGATTATTCCTATTATACTTAATAAAATCATAAATAGAGGTAGCAAAAACATCATCCCGACGGCGATCATTAGACTGAAAACATAGTAAATAAATTCATCTATTGAGAAAAAAGGCACAGCGCCAATAGTTGTAGCATATGGGTAAAGTACTTTGAAGGTGGCGGGGATTAGAAAAAAATAAGAGAAAGCGGCACCAGCAAAAAATAGGAAGACAAATGGAAACAAAGACCACAAAACTGCCTTCTTTTCGTGTGGTAATAAGGCGGGTGCTATATATGTGATTATTTTATAAATAAAAAATGGAATAGTAAACAAAAAACTAAGTAATATTGAAAGTAACATTTGAGACACAAAGGCACTCATGGGGTTGGTAACGACTAACTGTACATTTAGTGGTAGGAGGTCAGATCTGATTTTATTAAAAACTTGAACAGAAAAAGAAATCTCAGTTGGTAATGGTAAAAAATAATCTTTACCCCAAATTACTACTTTTTTTAAGCCAAAAATAAAAAAGAAAAAAGAGAAACCAACAAAAGAATAAATCCAATGCAGAATATTTTTTATAAATATTTTGAGTTCTTCAAAAAGAGTCATTGAAATACAATATTACGGTCCACCAGCCTCATCAAACTCTAGGATCACACTATCGGTTGTATCGTACATAATAGTCGTTGAGGCATCAATTTGTTTAAGTTTAAACTTATTGTCAAATATCACGGCAGTTTCAACTATTATATTACCCTTAGTTACCGGAGTCTCTACTCCACAACTACCGCCAGAACAAACCCATAAATTTTCATCATTACCCCTCAAGTTACCTCCAGTTGAAGAAAGTCTGACATCACCAGCAGAATCAGCATAAAATTCACCATAGACAGCACCAGTCTGACTCAATCTTAATTGGGGAACGCTGTTTACATCTAAGAGGTTTAACTTTCTATTTGGCGTTGTGGTGCCAACTCCTACATAACCACTACTATTGACTACGAAAAGATTTGCTCCTGTTGAATCCTGAATCTGGAATAAATCTGCAATTTGACTAAGTGCTGCGCGGATAGTGAGTCCAATTGATTGTGTTGAAGTGGCTTCAATAGAAACTACTGAGGCACCCAATGGAGTAGTTGTCCCAAAAGAAGATTGGCCAGTACCGCTTACTGCGCCACTTAATCTTGCAAAAGGTGCAGCACTTATCCTCTGTCTTGGGGAAAGAGTTTGGAAAGACGCATCATCGGAGGATACTTCAATTTGTAAGTAGATATCGCTTGATGTATTAAAATTATAATCAAGAGTATGGGGAAAACCATTTGCGGTATCGCCAATATTTACATTAAATACTCCTTGGCGAACAGAAGTAGCAAATGAGGAAGGGTCAGTTGTGGGCCAGAGACGATTGGTGCCAGAGGTGCCACCAGTTGCCACATTCCAAATAGAAAATTTAAAATAATAAGTTGTTCCAGCAGAGCTCCCCAATAGATCGCCACTAGCATCTGCCAGTCGCCCTTGATAACTTATAATAGACGGTATGCCCACAGCCGCCAAAGCGGTATTTATACTATTGAAAAAGAAAAATAGAAGTAAAAACAATAAACAAAGAATTTTTTTAATATTTGAACCCATTAGATTCAATTTTACCATATCCAAAACTAGTCTATACAGACTTTGTGTATAAACAATAGTCTAATTTTTCTTGCCAGATTTCACTCGCTCAAGTTCGGTCAGGAGTTTTTTGCGAAGGCGCGTAGATTTGGGAGTGATTTCTAGATATTCATTTTCGGCCATGATTTCTAAGCCACTTTCAATAGTGATGGGGGTCGGCGGTGCCAGATATATTTTGTCATCTGAGCCTGAAGCGCGCATGTTGGTGAGTTGTTTCCCTTTTGTTGGATTTACGCTCATATCATCCCCCTTGGAAGTGTTGCCGATGACCATACCTTCGTAAACTTCGGTAGTAGGTCCTATATATAAAGTGCCCCTAGTTTGTAAGTTGTCTAAAGCAAAAGCCAAAGCCTTACCAGAGAGCATTGAGACCATAGAACCGGTCGGTTTCTTTTGTATTTCTCCGGCCATAGGTCTGAAGCCGATCACTCTGCTAGCAAAGACACCTTCACCTTTGGTATCAATTACAAATTGATTGCGGTAACCCAAAAGACCTCGAGTGGGTCCTTCAAAAACAAAGCGCAAGTGGCCTTCGTGAGATTTGCTACTAGTCATCACTGCTCCCCTCTTACCTAGTTTTTCTATAACTACTCCCTGCATTTCTGCGGGAACGTCAATAGTAATTTCCTCAAATGGTTCATTTTTGTGGCCGTCTATTTCTTTTATAATGACTTGGGGTTGGGAGACTTGCAATTCAAATCCTTCGCGACGCATATTTTCTAAAAGGATGGCGATATGGAGTTCTCCTCTACCACAAACTTCCATATTATCCCCCTCCAAATCAACTTTTAGTCCCACGTTTACTTCCAATTCTTTTATCAAGCGGTCTCTGATTTGCCTTCCGGTCACAAATTTACCTTCTTTGCCGGCAAAAGGAGAATTATTTACCAAAAAATTCAAGGCAATGGTTGGTTCGTCTACTTTTATAATAGGTAAGCCTTCTGTTTCTTCGCTGTCTGTCACGGTATCTCCGATATATATGTCTGGCAAGCCGGCGATCATCACTATATCTCCAGCTTCTGCTTCTTTTATTTCTTTTCTACTGATTCCTTCAAATGAAAATATTTTAGTTATTTTACCTTCTTCTGTGCCACCAGAAGTCTTCTTTACAAAAACTTTCTGACCATCTTTCAATGTCCCTTCATAAATTCTTGCAATCGCCATTCTGCCCAAAAAATTATCATAAGCCAAATTAAAAGGCTGGGCTTTGAGAGGCGCCTCTTTATTGTTTTTTGCTTTTGGCACTTTTTCTAAAATAGTATCAAGTAAAGGTTTTAAATCCTCGCTCTGGTCACCCAAATTTTTCATAGCTACCCCGTTTTTGGCTATCGCATAGACAGTAGTAAAATCAAGCTGTTCCTCACTTGCGCCTAAGTCAAAAAATAATTCAAATATTTCATCGTGGGCTCTCTTGGGGTCGGCGGCTTTTTTGTCTATTTTGTTTAAAACTACGATTGGTTTGTGGCCAATTTCTAATGATTTTTTCAAAACAAAACGGGTTTGGGGCATAGGCCCCTCTTGAGCGTCTACTACTAAAAGCACGCAATCAATAGAACGAAGGATGCGCTCTACTTCCGAACCAAAGTCAGCGTGCCCGGGAGTATCTACCAGATTTATTTTTGTATCTTTATATATGACACTGGCATTTTTTGAATAAATAGTAATGCCACGCTCTTTTTCGAGCGCGTTTGAATCCATAGAAACCCCCTCTTCTTCAAAGCCTGTTTGCCTTAGTATGGCATCAGTCAAGGCTGTTTTACCATGGTCTACGTGGGCTATGATCGCTACATTTCTTATTTCCATCCCTATTTAATTAATTGAAAAATAAAATCCCGCCTAGGGAAGTTATCCCCAGTATACATTATTTAATCAAACAAAACAAATAAGACTTAAGAAAGGTGCTTGGAGATGTGTCCGGCCATCTTCATCATGTGGACAGTCTTTTCGCCACCAAATACTTTCAAAAGTTTTTCATCAGACATAATCATTTTCTTGTCGCTTGGGTTTTGAAGGTTATTAGCCTTGATATACACCCATATTTTAGAAACTACTTCTGATCTGGGCATTGGACCATTACCTACTACCGCTGCTAGCTCTGGGCTAACTGTCATCGGCTTCATAAAAGCTGAATTTGTTTTTGCCATGTTTTTTACTTATCTCGAGTTTATCGAGAGATTATTAATAAGGACACTACAATCATAACACTAAATTAAAATAGTAGCTACAAACGAAAGTCGCCCCGATGGGTATCGGGGCGACTTTTTGAAATTAGGCGCGTGCTACGTTTGTAGCAGAAGGGCCTTTGCCCCCCTCTTCACCCGGTGTGATATCAAAGGTGACCGCATCACCCTCTTCCAATTCTTCAAGTGTGACGCCGACGAGAGCGCTTTGATGAAAAAATACATCTTTTTCACCACCCTGAGGAGAGATAAATCCAAACGTTTTCCCTTCCATAGGTTTTTTTATTGTTCCTGTCATGAAGTTATTTTTTGTTTATTTTATTTAATGTATAGATAAAAACTCGACTTTATTTTTGTCTTCTTCGTATACTCTCTTATGGTATCTTATAAATTATCACTTAGCAAGTATGGCTAAGTAAGGATTTTACCATACCTACATCTTCTTTGAATTTAGAGCTAATTCTAAGTTCTCAATAACCTCACTAGGAGAAACAAGAGCTTTAGTCAAATATCTAAAAGCTCCTAAACGTATGCCCTTTTCAACATCTTCAATCCGACCCAAATTTGATAAGATCACTACGGGTATATTTTTAAGATTAGTGTCTCCTTTGATTTTTTCAAGTATGGCAAAACCGTCCATACCTCCCGGTAACAAAAGATCTAAAATTATCAAATCTGGTTTGTCTTTTTCTAATGCAGACATGGCCTGCTCGCCATTTATGGCGTTCATCAAGACGCAGCCGAGACCTCCCAGTTTCATAGAAATCATATTTGCAAAAAACATATCATCTTCAACAAAAAGGATTTTTTTACTAGCTAAGGTATTTTTATTAGTCATAATTTTATATTTAGATTAGTTTAGCATATTTACTGTACTATTGGCCACTTCCCATTTCTCCGACAGATATTTCTGATATATCTATCTCTTTATTTACAACACCAATTTTACCAACTTTTACGTGGGTTTTATATATTTCTAAACCAGATTTTGAATTCCTAACAGAGAGTATATATTTACCGGGGAGAGTTTTTAGAAAATATCTACCATTATCTGAAATAACAGCATGTGACACTACTACATTAGAGAGCCCTTCATAATATAGAACTATAGAAATATCCCTATTTTTATCGTCCTTTACCCTACCCCATAGTTTGCCTTGAGGTATGGCCCGGGAAACAAACATCATAATTATAGTCAGAGCAAGGGAGATCGTTGTAATTAAAGAAGTATTAAATATAAATAGATATAGAACAACAGCTGTTAAGGAAAGTGAGAGAACTTTGAATATATAAGAAAGAATGTAATCAACCCTTGGGTGTATATGGACTGTTTTAAACTCCTGATTCCAGTCATAGAACATTCTGTCCATAGGTATATTGGGAGTTATGAGGTCATCTACTTTTTCTATATTTATAACTTCTCCATGATAGACGTTGTTAAACAAACCATCAGAATCACCAAGGATCTTATTAGATGGGAATAAGTAATGGGTTTTCTTGGCATCAATTCTAAACTGTCCCATATAATTCATAAAACCATATCTTCCGTAAAGATCTGTTACTGCCGTCTCAACAATCTTATCTGTATGTATGTTGATAAGTGTTACTATTGCTGGATCTATCGGTTGTTTGTTTTCACTGTCATAAACCATACCCCAATATCTTCTCTTTGTTCTTAGATGAGACCATGTAAGAAAATTATTGAAAACGGATAGTACGCCCGCGTATAAATCAAAGAAATTTCTTATTGCAAAAGGAGAAAGCATATTCCTTAATACTGTTAGGATTGGTATTGCAACAGCACCTGAAATAATTGCTACCATATCAGGATTTGATTTTATTAGACCAACCAAAGACTCTAAAAGAGCGAGTAATATTCGCAAAATAGAGAAGATCTGTGGCAATAGGGATGTTAGAACATTAAATATTTTATTTTCTGAAAGATCTGCAAATATGCTAGATGCAATATAGCTTGTATGATCTACAAAAGGAATCACAACATCAGCAATAACTCTGTCTATTGTACCCTCTCCATTTTGAGCCCCACCTGGAGGGTTATTTGATATAGGTGGAGTAGTAGTACTTAATATAGGGGGGGTGGAAGTTGCTACTGGTGGAGTAGTTGGGGGCGTAGAAGTTGATATGGGAGGGGGTGGAGCTGGGTCACTACCCACAACAACAAACATTTGCGAAGTAGATACCAAACTTCCGTTTGTAGCAATTAAGGTAACAGTATATATTCCACTCTGTGTGTAGAGACAGGTATTCCTTGCTATGTATGTAGTCCTCGTAGTCTTCTTATACTCTCTATCTACAATACCGGAGGAATCACAACTTATATTATAACTATACCAACCTTCTACATTACCAAACGATTCAATACGAAAACTAACCGTTGAATCAATAGGCGCATACAAATTAGTAGTCCAATTTTTTCTGTCCAAAGATCCTGCTATAGTAGATTCAAATTGTGGATTTTCTACAATTATACGAGCTCTGGATGTGGCTATAAAATCAGATGAGCTAGCTCTCACAAACACAACGTACTCTCCCGGTATGGTAAAATTGTGTACTGAAGTTGTTATCGTTTTAACATTTGAAGACAGGAGATCATCAAAAATGCCGTCACTATCCCAATCAATTTGATAATCTATTTTACTCTTTATAGAAGTCTCTGTATTTATCCTAAGTTTAAAGTCTGTAAGAGTATTACCGTAAGATATTGGTAGGAAATCTCCCCCATCAGATGAGACGGTAGCTGTAATTTTTAAAGATTCTATTGTCCCACCACCATTACCAGGAGGAGAAGTGGGGGGATTACTATTCCCAGGATTGGTTGATGGAGGAATAATAGGAGGAGGTTTTACTGTGGTAGTTTGTAAAATAATACTATCCGATACTTTGCTTAGAGTCTTATCTTTATTATCCAGATATTTAACGTATACAAAATACTCTCCGTTTGGGCAAGAAGAGAGACTACACAAGACCCAGTCAAATATTGGTGTTATTGGAATACTAACAAAACTAGAGAAATCGGAAGTATTAGAAACTAGAAAAGTTACCGCATTACTTTGAGGAGGGTACTTAAGATTAAGTATCACATCTTTTGTGTTTGTATAAAATTCTCCGTTATTTATAAGTACTGAAAATAAATCAGAAATACCTCCTCTACCATTACCACTACTACTTCCGCCACCAGAATTACCACCACCACTATCACTCGGAGAAGAAGGACTCAAGGTAGATCCCGATACCGAACTGGTAGTAGCAGAGTTTCCATAAACATCATAGACGCCGACTTCAAAAGTATAAGATGTTCCGTTACTCAATCCTGTTGAAGTGGCGTAAGTTGAAGAAGTGGCAGTAAAATATACATCGGTAGTTATATTATGAAAAACATATGGCAGTGTGGCTAAAGCCGTATCATCAGAAGCTCCAGAAATTTTAACAGTAAGGGCATCTAATTGAGTATCGGTTATAGTGACACTTCCAGCCGTTGGAGCATTGGTTTCAAATCTCCAATTTGTGTTTCCCCCACCATCGGTAGAATTAGTACCCGCAGCTTCTATAACTGTAGCATTAGAGTTATAGGAATCATTTACATCAAGATAAGAAATACTTCTGGTGCTCTGTGGATCTATATACCAAGGTGACCCGTTTGTAGAACTTTGTAGTGTAAGCACATTTCCTGATGCACCACGTAATGTCATTGTTCCAGCTATGGTTGTGGTTGCCCCAGCTTCAAAGGTAAGGGTATCGGTGGAAGTGATTACTTTGTATAAATTATTAAATGTTGTGGAATCATTGACCGCCTGACTTGCGCCATTCAAATGCACCGTACCTGAATTATGGGTAAAAGTACCTGCCGTACGAGTGATATTGCCGGCAATTGTTGTTGTTGCTCCAGCGGCAGTAAAGGTTCCATCAGACTGGATAAAGCTACCACCGATAGTTAGAGGGCCCGATGTTGCAGTAAATGAACCAGAACCTGTTATATATAGATTGCGGTAAGTGTATCCTTTAATAGTATAACTACTACTTCCTGTGTACTCTACCGTAGAGCTTCCGGTAAGAGTCGGGTAGCCAGAGTTTATAGTAAGAGTCTCTCCTCCTTGGAATTTAAAAGTACCTCCATCTTGTACAGGGAACGTTCCTGATGAGCCATTAACCGTTAGAGTATTTCCATTGATATTAAAAGTGCCTTCTTGAATAGTTAGATCTTGAGAAGCAGCATCCATTGTAAGAGTAGAAGCAAGTTGTACTTCCCCGCCGGATTTATTGATTGTTATATCTGCGTTATAACTTCCGGTGGCACCGGTTAGGTTAAAAGTTTGAGTATCGCTACCGCGAAATACTAAAGCGGTAGTTTCTGTTGTTGAGACAGTTACATCACCATAAGCTTCAGTGGTACCGCCAGCAACAACAGCACTAAAAGTAATATCACCCAAAGCAGTTATGGTGTCGCTAGAAGTAATTGTTCTACTATAGGTTGCACTACTAAAAGTAATATTATGAAAGTTTTGGCTTACATTTACATCAATAGTGGTTCCACTATTTGTTCCCTGGAAGACAGTAGTTGATGCAGAATTGTATGTACCTCCGGTCACAGAAAAGCTTCCAGAATAGTTTGTAGTATTAGTACTTCCATTGAAAGTGCCTCCAGTCATTACAAAAACATTATTGGAGTTTGGAGGATTATATGCACCGAATTCCCAATCTCCTTGGTTGAAAGTACCTGCGGCTTGATACCAGCCAGATGCTCCAATCCTAACGTTATACCCTCCAGCATTAGAGATGGGTATTGTGCCTGAGAAAGCAGCTGTAGTTGTTACTCCGTTAAGCATGCTTGTAGCGTTAAATAAAATTGTGTCAGAGGCATCAAATGAACTATTGAGCCTTAGGTTTATGCCTGTACCGCCATTAAGATTATAAGTCTGATTTACAGCATCATCACCAAAATCTAAAACTGCCGTACCACCATTAAATGTAGAATATTGGTAAATATTTCCCCGAGCGTCTATGGTACCCGTAGTTAGTGCCCCATCTACAAGAAGGAGGTTTCCGGTTACTATCAATGTATCACCAGAAGCTATAATACGCGTATATGGATCACCGGAATTACCAAAGGTTACATTATGGAATGTTTGGGTTGTCGGGACATCTATATTTGTAGTTGCACCATTTGAAGCGCGGAACAGTGTCGTGGAGGCTTGATTAAATGTACCACCAGAAATCGTGAAGTTACCAGAAAAAGATGTTGTAGCGGTACTACCAATAAAAGTACCTCCACTTAAGACAAAAGGGTTATCTGCATTTACTAAATTATACGAACCAAATTCCCACGGACCTTGCGTGAATGTACCCGCTGCCTGGTACCAGCCTCCAGCAGTAAAAGCCACTGTATAATTTCCAGGATTAGAAATTGGTATATTTCCTACGAAAGAAGAAGTTGTAGTAGCGCCATATAGAGTACTTGCGGCATTAAATAATATAGTATCAGAGGCATCAAATGAGCTGTTGAGTCTTAAAATAAGACCTAAACCACCATTTAATTCGTAATTCTGATTTACAGCATCATCACCAAAATCTAAAACTGCCGTACCTCCGTCAAAGGTTGAAGCTTGGTATATATTTTCTCTAGCATCTATGGTGCCGGTGGAGAGGCCACCGTTTGTTAAATATAAATCTCTAGTTGCAATCAAAGTATCGCCGGAAGTAATGGTGCGAGTATAACCATTGGAATCGTTAAACTCTAATCTTTCAAAAGTTTGGCTAACATTTATGTTCATAGTAGTACCCGCAGATGCTCCCAAAAATACAGTACTTGAAGCGGCGGTAAATGTTCCTCCGGAAATTGTAAACCAACCTGTAAAAGTTGTGGTTGCTGTACTTCCTGTAAATGTTCCTCCCGTCAATGTAAAAACACTGTTACCATTAGGTACATTAAGAACTCCAAATTCCCAAGGCCCTTGTGTAAATGTACCCGCTGCCTGGTACCAGCCAGAAGAAGCGATAGAAACATTATAATTACTCGGATTGGAAATAGGTATTGTCCCCACAAATGCTGCGGTTGTAGTGACCCCATAGAGTGTACTCGCAGAATTGAATAGAATCGTATCAGAAGCATCCGAAGCGCTGTTGAGCCTTAAGTTTAAACCAACCCCACCGTTTAGATTATAAGTTTGACCAACACCATCATCACCAAAGTCTAAAACTGCCGTACCTCCGTCAAAGGTTGAAGCTTGGTATATATTTTCTCTAGCATCTATGGTGCCAGTACTCAAACCACCGTCTGTTAGATATAAATCACGCGTCACAACAAAAGTATCACCGGAAGTAATGGTCCAAGTGTAATTACCAACCGAACTATTGAAATCCACTTTTTCAAAAGTTTGACTAGAATTTATATTAATTGTTCGAGGTGCCGGAAGTGCGCCGAACACAGTTGTTGAAGCTGCAGTGAAAGTACCACCAGAGATTGTAAATGTATTTCTAAATGTGGTGGTACTCATGCCACCAATAAAAGTTCCACCCGCTTGAGAAAAAGTACCGTTTACAGTAAATGTATTTCCATCTGATTGGGTAATTGTGCCTGCATATGTAGATGCTATCGTCAGACCAGCAATCGTGGTGTCTGCAGCTATTGTTGGACTACAATTTGAAACGCATGTATTATCAAAAGTTACAGTATCAGCCGATGTTGGTTCAATATCTGAACTCCAATTTGCGTCAGTTGACCATAAAGCATCTACCCCACCCCCATCCCAAGTGTAAGCCGCATTAAAGGCTTCAGCTTGTGTATCTCCAAATTGAAAAAGAAGGTGGTGACTTCCCGCCTTTAAAGTAAGGTGTGAGACTCTAGCAACTTCTTCACAATTCCAATTTGGATAAAAGATTACATCTCCTGATAAAATCTGAGCATTTGAAGTACGATCTTCGTCACCACAAAAAAGAGAAGTAAATTCATCATCAGAAATAGTGGCTTCGTCAGCTGGAGTTATGGCGAGATCGCCTTCTCCGATTGTAGTAAAGTCTACATTCCAATATTCACCTTCTGCTGGATGTGAGTGGACATTTAAGACGACAACCTCAACGGTTGGGTCAACTATGATTGGGTAGAAAGCTCTGTTAAGCCACTCTTGATCAGGAGTAATAACTAATTTTCCATCTATCAAATTTAATTCAATAAGAGTGCTTACATTACCATTACTATCTGTCATGTATGGAGCAGAAATTTTGTAGAGCAGGAAGAGTTTATTGCCAACTTTTCCCTTTTTATAAAGCTCTAGGACGGCATCATTTAAGACATAGTCATAACTTTCTAAATTAATATTGTAAACAAATGCACTTGGATGCCCAGTATTTTTTAATATTATATTTTCTTTAAGGCCATTTTCAGTTATTTTATATTCAATGTCAGTATCTAAAAATACATCTCTATAAATAGTATAATCATTTTTTGTCTCAGCGACTTCTGTTGAAATACTGTCGGCAAGTGAAAGTCGCAAAGGTGATGTCTCGGTACTGTTTGTGGGGTTAATTAGTATTTCATCTGATGAGATATTTTGAGGTAAAATCAAATCTAGAGTATTATTTTTGAAATTAAGCTTTGGCGAGATTTTTTTCTCCGTGATCTCTTCAGCAGAATTTACAACTTCATTGGTAGAAGTGGCAATCGGGGTTGAACTCGTCGCGTTCTCTATAATTTTAATCGCAGGAGTATTTGCAGATTCGTCTGAAGTTTTATTCAAAATTATATCTGTAGTTGAGGTTGAATTATTAGAATTTTCTATTAAATTTTCTGCACCTGATACTTTAGGAGTGGTTGTAGACCCTTCAGTCTCGGTACTATTTTCTTCTAAAATTTCAATGCTAGTATTTTCCTCTATTATAATTTCAGGCGTAGTTTCTTTTTGGGGTATTGCTTCCTCTTTCTGTAATAGCACTTCCTCTTGTATTCCTATTGGTTCTGGTTCTAAAATCTCTTCTGCTAGAATTAAAATAGGTGATGAAAATATATACCAAAAAGAAAAAAACCAAAGTAAGATTTTAGTCCCAATATTATTAAATTTTAAATAATATAGTTTTTTATTACTACGCATACATATATTTATAGACTCATTTTTTATTATATGCCTTTTTGTGCCTCTATTGTTTTATTTTTTGTGTATAAACCCGCCTATATGACTAGTAATTTAATCTATCAATCCTCTTAAAAATAGAGATTAAATTTACATTTAAAACTATTTAAAAAACTTTGTTGTATTATTTTTAATAAATTCAGCCTAAAAACCAGAGGTTAAAAATAACTTCCGATTTTTAGTTAACTATAAACTGTATAAAACATTATTAAACCTTACTACTAAATGTTTAAAAATGTCTATATGTAATATACTTAATCAACAAATGTCAGCGCCTTACCCCCTTTTCCCGCTCTACCTGTACGGCCAATCCGATGGACGTAGTCATCGTGAGTAGCGGGGATATCATAGTTTATTACATGAGATACATCAGCGATATCCAAACCTCTCGCGGCCACATCAGTCGCTACCAGTATTTGGACATGGTTATCTTTAAACAATTTGAGCGCCCGCTCTCGTCTATTTTGGTTTTTGTCGCCATGGATTGATTCTGCTTTAAAACCCCTCTCTGTTAAAACTTTAGAAAGTTTTTCGACGCCGTGTTTGGTGCGACCAAAAATCAAGACTTTGGTCAATTCTTTTTGATTGAGTAAATCGTGGAGAGTATCTATTTTTTCCTCCCCCATTTTTACGCGCACTATATCTTGGTCTACGTTTTTTGAAGTGTCAGAAGTTTTAACTGAAATACGGATGGGCTCTTTTAGAAACTCACCAATAAGTTTTTCAATCTCTAAAGAGATGGTTGCAGAGAAAAATAATGTCTGGCGACTTTGTGGCATACCAGCCATAATGGCGCGCATGGGATTTACGAAACCCATATCTAGCATACGATCGGCCTCATCTAAAACAATGGTGTTAAACTCAGAAAGAGTTATAAGTTTGCGGTCTATCAAATCTTTGAGCCTGCCTGGCGTACCGATAATAAAATTGTACACATATTGCAAATCTTTGATCTGCCTACCAATGGGAGCACCTCCAACACAGCAAACAGAAAATATTTTCATACCTTTTACAAATTCTCTCAGCTCGTTGTCTATTTGGATGGCGAGTTCGCGAGTTGGTACGATCACCATCACCTGTTCTTTTTTGTTTTGTAAAATCTTGTGGATAAGTGGCAAAAGAAAGGCCGCCGTCTTGCCGGTGCCGGTATTGGCAATACCAACCACATCGTGACCCAAAAGCACCTGCGGTATTGCTCGGTCTTGTATCGGTGTTGGTAAAATATAACCCTTTAGAACGACAGAGGCTTGAAGTCTTGCATCTATTAAAAAATCTTGAAATTTATGAGTAGGGGTAAAGTGGCTAACCTCTTCTGTGACGGTAACTTTATTTATAAAGCGTGTTATATCTATCCTTTCGCTCTTGCCACGCCTACCTCCGCTGATAGGTCTACTTGAGCGAGAAAATCTGTTTGGGGAGTGAGCCCCTCTCTTATTGTGAAATGGTTTACGCGCAAAATTTACCGCTCTAGGACGGACTGAATTTCTTGATGACGATCGTGTATTTGTATACATAAAAATATAAAAGGCTAAAAGCCTATAACTTTTGGTCTTATATTAAAAGGGTGACCAAAGATGTCCCAAATAGTGAGTGCAAAACAAAAATGCCAAAAACTAGTGAGATTTAGTTACTAATACAGTATATACTAAAACCAATATCTTGTCAATATTGTGCGCAATGTCTACTAAACTTTCACTTTTTTTGGTTTCTTTTTTTCTTTTTTGTGTCCATCTCCTTTTGCCATATAAAAATTATATCATAGATATGTTTAGATTAAAATATCAAAAGTGCTATTATGTGAGAAGAAGATCATTGGCATAAGGAGGCCATAATTTATGTCATTCTCGAAGGCTTTTAGACCTAAAATAATCCAAGGCGGTATGGGGGTAAATATCTCCAACTGGCACTTGGCTAAGGCCGTCTCAATGTTGGGACAACTTGGCACTGTTTCTGGAGTAGCTTTTGAAAGAATTTTTGCCAGAATACTTCAAAGGGGTGATCCGGGTGGGCATTTGAGGCGAGCTCTCTCCCACTTTCCTTTTCCAGAACACGTAGCAAGAGTTTTGGAGGCGTTTTATGTGGAAGGTGGAATTCCTCCAAATACCGCTTTCAAAGCAACACCCGTTTTTAGTACCAACCCATCTTCACTTCTGATTTCGCTTACCGTTTGTGCAAACTTTGCACTTGTTTGGTTAGCAAAAGAGGGGCATTCAAACCCGGTGAGCATAAACTACCTAGAGAAGGTGGCATTGCCCCATGTTTATGCCATCACTGGTGCGATTTTTGCTGGAGTGGATTTTGTCACTATGGGTGCTGGTATACCGCTCCAAATTCCTGAAGTGATAAATGCGGTGGCTGAAGGTCGGGTAGTGAAATATCGTGTTCCAGTAGAAGGGAAAAATATCACAAGTTACGAGATGAGTTTTAATCCCGAGCGTTTTTTTGGAGGTAGACCACTCTCTGTGATAAAACCAGGGTTCATTCCCATCATTGCTTCAAATCTTTTGGCGACCATTCTCATGAAAAGATTACCAGAAGGAAGTATTGATGGTTTTGTTATAGAAGAGCCTACAGCGGGTGGACACAATGCTCCCCCAAGAAAAGGGGGTGTCTATGGTGAAAAAGATCTGGTGGATTATTCTAAAATTGCAAGCCTTGGTTTGCCGTTTTGGATTGGTGGCTCCTACGCCTCTCCAGAGAAACTAAAATGGACGCTTGAAATTGGGGCTTCTGGTATCCAAGTTGGTTCCATCTTTGCTCTTTGTGAGCAGTCGGGTATGGATAATGGACTTAGAAGAAGAATCAGGAAACTCGGTTTTGAGGGTAAACTTAACATCAGGACAGACATAGTGTTTTCTTCAACGGGGTTTCCATTCAAGATAGTGGAATTAGAGGGAACGCTTTCTAACCGAAATGTCTACGAAGCTCGAGAGCGCAGATGTGATCAAGGTGTGCTGGTTACTCTTTTTGAAAGAGAAGATGGCTCGATCGGTTCTCGTTGTCCGGCCGAACCTGTAGAGAAGTTTGTTCCCAAAGGTGGGAACGAAAAAGATGCAGTTGACAGAGGTTGTCTTTGCAATGCTCTTATCTCTACAGCTGGTTTTGGCGATGAAAAAGAGCCTCCGGTTGTTACCCTTGGAGATGATGTTTCTTTTCTACCCCATCTGATGGCGTCTGGTGATGGTTTTTACGGCGCTGAAGATGCGGTGAACTATCTTTTGGGCACAAAATAAAAGACCGTCCCGACAAACATCGGGACGGCATTTTTATAAATTATTTAGGGGTTTTTCATTAATCTTTTTCTTCCTCTCTTTCTGATTTATCCAATTCTTTTTCAAGCTCTTTCAATCTTCTCTCTACTATTTTATCTATTTTTTCTTGATCTTCTTTTTCTCTTTCTTCTCTATCTTTCTTTTCATTTTTTGACTCAACTTCTTTTTTACGTTCCTTTTCTTTCTTATTTTTTTGTATTGCTCCCGACACATTTTTTTCAAAGATATCAAGTTCGGCACTGTCTATTTTGCTCTTATTCTCATTGACCTTCTCGGCTACTTTTGAGTGAGCAGAGATGCGTCTATTGAATTCAGATTTTATATCTTCTAGTCTATTGTTATCAGATGATGTTGCTAGTCTGCTTACGCCGTCATCAAAGTCTGAAATGCTTTTTTCAAATAATTTCTCTATCCTGTCTCTTTTTTTATCATCAAGTCTGTTTTGTACAGATAGGATTTCGGCTTCCATTAGGCGACGAGTGGCTTTTTCTGCTTGCCATTTTATTTTTTCTTCGGGCTTTATTTTTATGATGTCTCTCAATGGTTCAGTGACACTTACTTTCATTGGATACAAGACGTTGCCGGGTAGAGAATTTTCTGCCGCCACACTCACCCCTCCCAAAAGTACAAGTACCAAAGACATTGATAAAATAGGCGCATGGCTTCTCACAAAAAATAAGAAGGGGCTAAGTATGGGTACTCTGGGGGTTGAAGAACCCTCTAATATCTGCTTATACAAAAGATCCTTCTCATCTTTTGAAAGTTTTATGTTCTTGAGATCTTCTATTCCTTTTTTCCAAATCTGGTTATTCATTGTCTGTTATATCTATTTTAAACTCTTCTCGCAACTTCAGGATCAATCTCGTAATACGGATGGATATACTGTTACTAGAGACACCTAGCTCCTCTGCTATTTCTTGTGGCCTCAAACCATCTACAAATCTCAGTATCATGATTTCTGCGTCTTGCGGATTTAAATTTTTAAATACTGCTATCACCTCTTTGGCTTCTGCCGAAGCCATGATTTTTATATGAGAATCCGGATCTCTAATCTGGGGAATGAATTTACCATCTCCATCTTCGCTTTCAAGCATCTGGTCTAAGGATACAGCTTTCTTCTTTCGGTACCAGTCTATTATCTTATTGCGTGTTATGGCAAAGAGAAATGCTCTAGGGTTATCTATTTGTTTGTCGTTGTACATTGTCTGCCAGAGTTTGAGAAAAACATCTCCCGTGATATCTAAAGCCTCGTCCTTTTTTGAGATCCTAAGAAGCACAAACCGAAATATCCTATCTGCTTCTTTACCGTATATCTCTTTGAAGAGGTTTTTTTGTTTTTCTAAGTCCATATGTTGTGACGTTTCAGGTGGGATTTTCTTTCGTTCCCACCCCATAAAACATACAATGTAAATTTTATTTTGTCTACGAAAGGAGTTGTCTCTACCACCGTCTCCTATTACTAAGCGGTGCAAAAGTGCCGTAATTAAAAGTTAAATTATAATTTATGAATTATTTATTAAGAAATCTCGTCTTAACTTTGGTGCTAACGCTCGTTGTAGTAACACCAGTTAGCTCTTTTGCCGACTCTAAAAATAGGGTCGAAAAAGAGCGTGAAAAAATAGAAAAGAGATTAGAAAAGCAAAAAGAGAAAGAAGAAAAAAGATCAGAAAAATTGCAAGAAAAATTAGAAAAAAAATTGAATAAAAATAAAAATGATGACAGTAGACGTTGTTGGAATAGCTTTTTCCATAGAGTACTACCGTTTAGTTGGTTGACAAGCAATCTAAACAATATAAATCTAGATGATGATTGTTTCTTTGGAATACACAAAGCTACCACAACTCCAGATATTACTGCCCCAACTATAACCAATATCACAACAAAAACAGGCCAGAAGAGAGCGCTCATCTTGTGGAATACAAATGAGAAAACTCGAGGTAAAATTTACTACTCTACTTCTACTCCAGTAAATATAGCCAATTCTTCTGTTGTCTCTGTTAACAAACAAGTCTTGGGAGGCAAAGATCATTATGTAGTTCTAAACAACTTAGTACCTGGCACAAATTATTATGGAATAATTGAAGCAAAGGACAAGGCTGGTAACACCGCTACTTCAAGTGAGTTTCAGTTTATAACAAAAACCGCTACAACTACTACAGACACTCTAGCCCCTAACATAAGTTCTACAAGTATAGTAGCGGGAACATCTACAATAAAAGTTTTGTGGAATACAAATGAAAACGCGACTTCAAAAGTTTACTACTCTACTTCTACTCCCTTAAATATTTCTTCTGCTTCGTTTACACAAAGTGGCACATTTGTAACTAGCCACAATCTTACAATAGAAGGTCTATCTACTAGTACTCTTTACTACTTAGTAATAGAATCTAGCGACTCATCTGCAAATACAGCCACCTCAAGTCAATTTTCTTTGACTACTAGCCCGTAAGTGGTGTAGGTCAAAGGGTTAAAGCGAAGGCTATAATTTCATTAAAACGCTCTAAAAATGGGCGTTTTAATGTGCTATATATTAAAAAATAATCAGCCAGAGTAAAATTGGAAGTAAAATGCGATAAAGACCAAACATTATAAAATTATGTTTTTGGATATAACGCAATAAAAATACAATACTCCCCATAGCCACGACGAAGGAGGAGGTGAAGCCTATTGAAAGTACCCCGAGTTGGTCTACCGAAAAAGAGTTATAATTTTTGATGAGGTCTAACCCACTAGCCGCTAGCATGGTTGGGACAGCGAGGAGAAATGAAAACTCAACGATAGTGGTACGTCTGAGACCTAAAGAGAGTCCTCCTACGATGGTAGCCGCAGAACGTGAGACACCGGGAATAATGGCAATCGATTGGAAAAGTCCAATCAAAAAAGCTTCCCGATATGAAATAGAAGAAATATTTTTCTCTACAACAGCCCTCTCTTCTTTGTGGAAGTATTCAAATATAACGAGAGCAATACCTCCTAAAAAAAGTGACCAGAGGACAATAGATTCATTACCCAAGAGATATGTTTTAACTACCTTGTACAATAAAAGACCAATCACTCCTGTCGGGATAAACGCCACAATTAATTTTTTGATTGTCTCAATATTCCAAAGTGTTTTAAAATAGAGAAAGATAACAGCTGAAATAGCGCCAAGTTGAATAATAATCTCAAAACTTTTGGTAAAATCATTTTGAGGAATATGTAATAGCTTACTCAATAAAATGAGATGGCCAGTTGATGAGATTGGTAAAAACTCGGTTATACCTTCTACTATTCCGAAAATAATACTTTGTAAAATATCCATAATTTATATTATAGCACCCTCGTTTTAAGTAATGATTGAAAGAAGTTTATTTAAAATTTAAAAAAGCCCACACCAATTTTTTCAATGGTGAGGGTCTCCAGCTTACGATTTTGTCAAGAAGCTGGACAAGTTGAATTGAGCTGCCTCATAAAAGGTCATGAGGCCGTAGCGAATTATTAAATCCTCTGTCTCTTCAAAAGGATTATTGTTGGACTCTGATCTAGCCTTGAGTCCCGCAGCATTTAAAGCACCTTGGAGTGCCCACAGAAACCCCCTCTTTTGTCCAGGTGTTCTGTGCTCCAAAAGGGTGATAACTTCCTCAGGATCTGCGCCCTCTTCAACAAAAAATGCTTCTAAAAGATCTGCCAAAATCTCTCTCACCTCGGAGACAGATTTCTGATTAGTGTGTACCATTGTCTTACCACCTCCCAAAACAAAATATAATATTTTACAACAAAAATCAATCGTTGATAAAAAAGAAAACCGCGCCCTGAAGGGGCGCGGTCATAAAGAACAGATGGAAGGAGGTTACTTCATACGCAATGACCATACTGCACCATTTTGTATATAGATTACCCTATCTTCCCAATTTGAAAGGATCATGTCGGTCCCGATTCCCTTGTCTTCCACTCTGTTGATGTCTTGGTTCTTGATGGGGACAAAGATATCGAGTTCACCGTCTTTAATAATCGTCGCGCAGACCCCTTTCGGAAGAATGGCTAAATTGAGTTCCGGACCGTCGGTTTCGGCGACCCAAACTTTGTGCGATTGATATTCACGGTCGAAAGTGATTTCCACCTTATGGTAAACACCACTACGATCGATACCAATGAGCGAGACGAAGCGATTACCTGCTTTTGCCGTCACCACCTTAAGTTCATCGAGTTCTCGGATACGCGTTTGAATACCCTTTTTCTCTCCGAAAGGTGTGATGATAAACTTGGCGCCCATAGTGTCCATAACACCGACACCCTGGAACCACTTTGTTGAATTAACCATCGCATTCCAATTCTTACCGATCGATACGATTGGTTTATCAAAGAATTTTAGATCAACTTCACTCAAGCCGGCATCCGTCACAACAAAAAGCCGATTCTCAAAACTGACTAAATTGTATCCGTTGAGACGGAGTGACAACTCAGTAGACTTGAGACTACTTTCTTCTACATATTGGAAGTGAATTTCTCGATTCCGCATTTCTGCGACAAGCCACCCATTTCCAGATTTTACGACTTCGCAATTTCGAGAAGTGACCATACAGATCTCTCTCTTGGTTGCCAAGTCGATCATTCTACCAGAAGAAAGCAGAACTGCTCCGCAATGGAATGTTTTCACCGCCGGATCGCCAGGAAAGTCTGCGAGTTTTTCGAACACAAGTAACCCCGTCCTTCCTGTAGTAACCATCCGCAGAACCTGAGCGGCACGCGGAGTGACAACACTTGTATCGAATGGCGATGGAGGATTATTTCTCTCACCATTTTGAAATGCAGCTTCGTACCAACCAAGAAGCGGGTTCGGTATGGTCGAGAAATCTCGAACAGCCCGATTCAACCTTACTCCTTTGCTAAAAACAGAGGCGTTTGCTTTCATCCGTCCTTCAAGGTCTCCGCGGTCGAAACCGTCGAGAGTCCCTTTGTAAGGATGAAGCCCAGTGTAAATCTGGAATGTGACAATCCCCCACGCGAACCAGTCTGTGCGTTCGTTGAAGGTTTTCGAGTGCCAATCCCGAATCGAAGGCATGATAACGCTAGCCCCCCATCTGCCAATCGACCAGGAATCGACATCGATCACTCGTGGCTCCGGATCACGACCTCCGAAAAGCGTAAACCAATTGAGCTCGTTAGCGTCAACTAGTACAGCTTTATTCTGATGAGCGAAAGAAAACACTTCTCGCATGCGATTGACCAAAGTCGAAGCATGGGCTTGAGTGAATCCTTCTTTCAACCAGAAGTCGTTAGTGAACACTCTCGCGAGAGGATGTCCATCAACATACGGTAAGTAGTGTCCGGCAAGATCTCCGTTTGGTTTGGTAACCAAACCTAGAGGAGAACTCACGCAGGGATGTTTGAGGTGAGCGAGAAGTCGGATTTTATCCGGCATACCTCGCTGTTTTGCTTCTTCCGGCTTGTGGTAGATTTTCACCACCATGTCGGAGATTTTATAGATCGTGCCCTCGCCACCACTCGCAACATAGTTGCTATCGCGGAGAGTTACAGCGCCTTTATGTTCGAGCACAACAGAGATGTTGCTCATGTAAGTGTTTCCTCCTCTGTGTTGTCGATCCTAACGACTGCATATGAAATGTCGTCGGCAGGACCTTTTCCGGATTGTTGCATGTCCTTGATACCTCGGATCATTCGCCGTTTGGCAAATTCTCCACCAGTATTTTTGAACGAAAGAAAAGCTGACACAGCATCTCTCCAAGAAACATTTTCGATTTGAGTGACTCCGTCTGAAAAGACGGCGACAAACCCAACTTCGTCCAGTTCCTCTTGCGAGATTTTTGTCACAACTCCTTCGAGTCCTTCACGAAGAGTAAATTCTTGCGAACTTTCTTCTGTATAAGAACCGTCAGTCTTGCGAATCACAGTCGAACACGAAAGGCGTTTTGCCTCCAAGTCTCCACCGTGTGCACCGACAAACTTTTCGATACCACCTTCTCCGTACGAAGGATAGAATGGTGTATTGTCGGCCCATTCGTAACGGGACATTTTAATATGCCCATCGCGATATTTTAATCCAACAACTCCATCTCCTTGAATGTGCACGAATCCGCCATGTTTGGTGAGATATACATACCCGCATGTTGCAAGCATGTCTACTCTTTCCAGACCAAGCATGAGTCGTGCAGTGCCGATAATTTGCTGTTGGCGAGATGTAATACTCACCACAGCAGTGTTTAGTGCTCCTCCCGAAGCCTTCGCATGATCGCGAATTGCTTGGAAAGTTGAGAGCGTAAGAATTCGGGAACCCACATCAGTGTGCCCTCCAGTCGAACAACCGTCCGAAACGATGGCACAGGCGATTGTGTAGTTTGAACCAGAACGTGAATAGTCCTGGCAAGGTTTGCCATTTGAATAATGAGCAGAACCTATTTGGAAATAATGGTCGGTGTGGAATATTATCACCTTTTCTCCTTTCTTTAATTTTCAAAGAATAAGGGGCGGTGCGCATTGCTGCGACCGCCCCTCTTGGCCTTCTGTTTATCAGATGGTGGCCGAAATCTTTTGACTTGGTCCTTTGCTTCCCAACGCTTGGGACTGGCTTGAGACCGATTGAGAAACGAACTCCGCGAGCTTCGCCAACTTACCTTTGGTTGCTTCACCAGCGTCGATGAACTTCAAACCAGAGGTCTGAGCGAACTTGTCGAGTTTGGGCGCGTACTGCATTGCATTCACGCCGATCAGAATTCCGACGAGCGATTCGATTTCTTCGCCCTTCGTAGCCCGATCCATCTCCTCCTTGATCATCCGCATCGTTACCGATGAAGTGTTGTCGTCGCCGTCAGTGATGACGAAAACGATTCCGTTCGCCAGGAAATCCTGACTCATCAGTTTCTTTGCGTATGTGTTGGTCGCTCCGACCGCCGAAAATGTCGCATCGTAAAGATTCGTATTCCCGTACGGATTGAACGGCTGATACTGCGTCGGATCAATCTCGCCAAGCGGCTTGAAGCCGTGGATTTCCTCGATGCCGGTTGGCCTCAAGGATGACGAGAAGAGAATTACGCGAAGCAGCAAGTTATTCGAACGCGGCGACTTCTTGCACGAATCCACTGCCGCCTTCAGGCATTTGAGGAGTTCATCCGCAAAGCCTTGGACGGACCCAGTGACGTCAATGACGATCGTCACAAGTGTGTATTCAGTTGCACCGAGATGCTCGATGCGAGTTGCGGAAAACTGGAAAGCTTGCGCTCCGCCGATTTTCCCCGTTTCCATCGTAGTGTCAGTCATCATTCTTGGCATAGTTTTTCTCCATGTTCCTTTCTGATTCTGTCCTACGACAGGAAATCGGTTGAAGTGGTGATCGTCATACCGCGGCTCTTCATATCTCGGAAGAAATCCTCGGCAAACTTCGGAAAGTCCGGACCGCCAGGCGTCTGAGGGACCGGTGACATGCAGTCGCGCAACAAGTGAAATTTCTTGATGTGCGCGTCGCCGATGTGATCGGCAATCTGCTGTACAGTCTTCAGAACGCAGTGACTTGAAGCCTCGCCGGCGACTCCCACAATATCTGCTTCGGAAAGCATTGAGAGGAAGCCGGTGTTGAGACTGGTCGACGGATCATTCGGATCCGGTACTTCGGCCATGAGAGCGCCGTAGTGTTCGGTCCAAGGGTTGGAACCCTTCGTAACGTAGTCGACCATCGCATATTGCTCGTCCGACCACTTTTGAAGTGCGTCGTTGAGTTTCGAATGGACATTGTGTCCCCATGTGCCGATGAGGCAATGGGGCGGCCAGACGAAAATCATGTAGTTGCTCGCCGTTGATTCCAGAGCGTGCGCGTATTCGAGAGTCCGTTTCCGGAATCCCGGGTTACGCGGCGTCCAGATGCCCGCTTCGATGTCGGCCGCCGAGATCATGATGAAAGGATTCGGCTGATTGCCGTTCCCGTCCATCCACCACGCCGGATGCGCGATGTCGATGAGGCGATGACTGTCGAGAGTGACGTGAATGTCTTCCAATTTCCGGCCGGTGCGATCGATGAATTTCGAAAGTCGCTCCATGTCGGAGTTGGCTCCTGTGACAGGGAGTTTTGCTCCCGGAAGATCACAGAAATCATTCTGAGGGTCGATTACCACTAAGTGAATATTGGCCTTAGCCATAGGTCGTTTCTCCTTTTTTTAAGTCAAATTGCATTTTAGAGCAGTTGCTCTGTCCGGGATGACCCTATCATATCTATATAAAAAGTCAGGGTAATAAAAGCGCCCTGGTTTGACCCAAGGCGCCTGTTTAAAAACCTCTATTTCACTCACTTTTTAATGATCAGAGCGAGTGGTTTGTGACAATCCACAAGAACTTTTTCAAGATTATTCAAATTGACCCAAGTTACCTGATTGACACCCCTTCCTGGAAGAGGCAGGCCTCCTAAATATCTAGTCTGCAGAAGAATTGTGACAACTCGATCATGTGTCTTACGAAATCTCCAGTCATCCAACTTTAATGATTGAAGAAGTTGTAGTGAGGTAGTGGTTATGCCTGGAATTTCTTTGGCAATACACCGAACTCCCGCACTTTCATACGAATCATCAAGTTCTGGATCAAAAAAGACTCCAGGAAAACGCAGCTTGCCTTCCTCATCTTTCTTTCCAACCAGTAAAATCTGTTGAAAAGTTGAATCAAGAACAGCCACATCTACTGTCGGGTACCCAGATCGCTTTCGATGCAAGTTGGCGTAAATTACTCCCGAGCGAAAATCAGTAGAATCGATCACATCGACCTTCTCTCGGATTTTGGTTGCACTTCCAGAAAAAATTGTTGGTACCTCGTGAGTTTCGAACACACCTTGGTAGGTATGTACAAAACTATCTCGCGAACCGTAGATAATTGCAGTACGATTCGAAAATGTATTTCTAATGACCTCATCGATTCTCCTAGATCGTTCTTCGTAAGAAGACGGTATGGAGTCTGACGAAACGATTGCAATCTTTTGAGGATAAACACTCTCGATCATTTGTCGGCGCATCTCAAATGACAACGGATTTCTATCAGTCATAATCGGAGAACAACCAAGTATAACCAGAGTAGTTTTGTGCCTTTCGAGCACATAATCAAGAATGTACCGGTGCCCCTCATGGAGAGCCGGTACCTGAAAACGAGCGACAATTACACCGACCACTTCATTTTGTATAAGGGACATCTTAAATTCCTCCGCCACTTTTATACCACAGATTAGATAAAAATAAAACAGCTCGTATCCGCCGATGTGGCGAATACGAGCTGGTATAAAAGGTACTTTATGATCTAACTAGCGGTGTCTGTACAGCTTAGAGGCTTTTCGAGCCACTCTGCCGATTGGACCACTGGCAACTGAAGTGCACGTTCCCGATCGAGATCGAGCGAGCCAAGATGCACTGATTGCGGTGCCTGGACCCACTTGAAAATCGAGATTCGGAAAAGATACATAAAGCGGTCGACCCACTCCGTAAGCTCCTTCTCTGCGTATTCTGGGAACATGTAGTGGAGAACATACGAGACTTCCTCTGGTGCCATCTTCTCTCCGGCAAACAACGCATAGCATGCGTCGAGTACCGGAAATGGCATAAGGTCGCGCTCGTCAGCCTGATTTTCCGCAAGTTCCGCCGAAGCTGTACTTGCAATTAATCGATCGAGCGGATCCAAATTGAATACCGTTCGATTGAGATATTTAATGAGCTCGATAACCACTGTCTTCGGAAGATTTCCGGACAGTGAATATGCTCCCATCATATCTCCGCCAATCGTCGTGTAGCCTACCGCCTTCTCCGACATGTTGCTCGTCTGGAGCCACATACCGCGATTTGCATTTGACCAATCCCACATCCGTTTTCCACGAATGCGAGCCTGGATGTTTTGCATACCAACCTTAGTGATCTTTTCACCAGGAGCAAGCATTTTTTCCACATCCTTAACAGCCTGCTCAAATTCGTCTTCAATGGACAGCTCGGCAAAACTTACACCGAGTGTCTCACAGAGATCATATCCGATTTCTCTGCTTTCCGAAGAGTTGAATCGAGTTGGCATCGAGAAGCACCGGATAAAATCCGAAAGCTCCCTTCCGCTTTTCTCGAGTTTCTTCGTCGCGTAGAGGTGAGCGATGAGGAGCGTAAGTGCCGAATCTTTACCGCCAGACATGGCGATGCCGATCCGATCAAACGCTCCCGTTTTACGAAAGTATCCATCAAGTCCTGTGAGCATCGCTTGTACCAAATCAGAGAAATATTCTTCCTGAGGATTTGGACTGGTCGTTGCGGCGGGAATAAAGAAATTTTTCGTAGCTGGAACCGGGTATGGATAATCAGAATTACCCAGTCGGACTTTAATATCCGTATGAATTACAACTGTTGGTTCTTCGTCTCGCAAGAATCTCTCGCGATCCGAACGCCAAGTTGTATTTTCTCGCCGTTGTCGCGATGTGCGATCGAGATCAACAACTTTAGTGGAAAATCCTTCATCCCAGCGCCGAGCTTCAAGAAGCATACGGCCACATTGATTTATAAACCCTCCACCATCAAACGCCAATCCATCGTTTCCACCGAATTGATTTACATAGACGACTGTCGCGACATTGTCTGCCGCTCGGGTCGAAATGAGTTCGCGTCGTGTTCCTAAAACGCCCGCACGATACGGTGAGGCAGAGATATTAATAATCGTTTCTGCCCCGCTATATGATCGTCGTCGCATTGGTCCGTCAGGTGACCAGATGTCCTCGCAGACTTCAATCGCCATTTTCCCGAATGGGAATTGGAAGATGAGATCTCCAAAAGGAACATCATTCACACTACTGACAAACCCAGGAATTCCTGCCGAGTATGTACGCTTCTCGTAGAAGACGCCATAAGTTGGAAGTTTCTCTTTGGGGACGAGTCCGATGATATGACCTTGGCAAACCACGGCCGCAACATTGTATGCGTTCGATTCGTACTCCACAGCGAGACCTACAACGAAAACCGTATTGAGTCGCCATGTCGCTTCTGTGAACCGGACGAGACCTTCCCATTGACCCTCGATAAACTTTCCCCATAACACCAAATCCTCGACTGGATAGCCGGAAATTGACTGTTCGGGAAAACACACGATAGTGCAACCTTCTTTAGACATCTGCCCTGCAAGTTGCACCAAACGTTCAGTATTTGACCTGAATGCCCCAACGGTTGGGTCGGGATTTGCAAGACCAATCTTGATGAGATTCATACCTTACCCTTTCTCTTCTGTAAGTTTTTTTATTGCGTCGACAAAAAGATGCGAAACATCCTTCACGACGAATTTTGAGAATTGTGACGAACGAACAACACGCTGATGATTACTCATCGGGTGAGAATTCGTGATGATAACCTTCTGAATTTTTGAATATTCCAGAAGTTCAATCGCTTTGTCGTCATTGAACGCTCCATGACTTGCCACAAGGTAAATTGCAAGAGCCCCCTTTTCGAGGTAAGCATTTGCGGCGTCTACTGCAGTCTTCGCACTCCGGAGCATATCGTCATAAATAATGACATTCTTTCCGTTCACATCGCCGATGACATCGTGGATTTTTGTCTCCTCGAAATCACGAGATTTGCGTACGAGCGCAATGGAAGTGCCAAACTTTTTTGCAAAAGTCTCAACCCAGAGCGGACGCCCCAGATCAGCCGATGCAAATATAAAGTCGGACAAATTGAGCTTTTTCACAGCTTCGGTCAAAACTGATTCTGCATAGAGCTCGAACCGTAAGCACTCGCCTTCAAAGTAGTGGACGAGGCCTGAGGTATGTAAGTCGAGCATGAGAAAGCAATTGCGAACATCGCCGTGCGGAAGCTGAGACAGCATCCGCGCATTGATTTTCGCCGTTACAATCTCACCGGGTCTCACAGCCCGTTCCATCGTTGAATATCCGAAGAATGGTAAACAGAAGATGATCCGGTGCGCGCCGTATTTAGCGGCAGCGGTTCCAACACGGCAAATTTCGGTAAAGTCTTCGTCAGTGTGAGTACTTCCCACGATGACTACGTCTCTGCCGAAGAATTCCATACGTTCTCCCATATCAATTCTCAGGTATTTCTCTCCGCCACCGAAAGTTTTACGAATTAGCGGCCATTGGTCAAGATCGTAAAGTTTTTTGCCGACAAGGTCAGCAAAATAGTCCGACGATGGAGTCGAAAGAATAATCGGTTGTCTCATGTAGAGTTCTCCTCTTCTAGTTTTTATTTCAAAGATCAATTCCAATTTCGAGCCACCCACAATAAATTGTGAGGGGCTTGAAAAAGGAGGCGAGCAAAGCCGAAGCTAAGCTCGCCATCCAGATATAAAAGATACTTACGATTTGCATGCTTCAGCAAAAGTGTTGGTGTAGCCAACCATCTGCTTCATGCGCTCGACTGCCACTCTTGGGCCAGTAGCCTTCGAGATGTTGTCCGAGAGTTTTGCCACTGGATGTCCGGCAGCCTCAACCGCTTTGACTACGATAGAAATTGATTTGAAGCCCAGATCATTTGTAAGATCTGTGCCCCAACCGAAGGTGTAGCGAATACGGCCATGAAGTCGTTCCGAGATTTCCTTCATCGTTTCTACTCGAAGACCATCAGCGAAGACGATCAATTTTTCTTTTGGATCGATCCCAGCATCCTGATATTCCTGAATCCGTTTTTCGGCGTATTTGAGCGGAATACCAGAATCCTGTCGTGACCCTTTCCAGTTTCGAAACTGCTTCGGAGTCACAGCATTAGAGAAGAACCAGTCACTGCCAAACGTGTCTGGCAGAAAAATGGAGAGGCCCATTCCGTACTCTTCTTCCCAGTCCGCGAGGACTCGGTGTTGGGAGTAGGTTGGATTTTTCTCCGTATCTTCTTCGAAGTAGATGCCGCTGTAAACCATCGGCAGCTCATGGGCGTTCGTGCCGGTTGGCATGAGCCCGTACCTTTGAGCAAGCAGAACATTGGAAGTACCCTTGAATTGATCGGGGCATTCCTTAGCGAGTATTGAAACCACGTAATCCTGCCACTGCCGACTGAAACGTCGACGAGTGCCAAAATCAGAGAACGTGATGTTCGGATTTCTTCGTAGCTCCCGAATTTTTCTTCCGAGAGCAATCTTGCCGTCCGACTCCACCAACTCCCGTTCGAAGGGAGAGTATTTTTGCATCAGAGCGCGGTAGTAGAGTTCATTCACGATCGACATAGCTAAGGTTTCCCAATAGGTCGCCTCCGCCCAATCGCCCGGAAAAGAAATCTTCAGTTGATCGCCGTCAATCTCGAGATTAAACTCCGGAAGAGCAAGGCCCTTCAAAAAGTTAATATAGTCGAGTTGAAACATGGGCTGTTCGTATTCATAAGTGCCCATGATGTAGTGAAGTTCTTGAGATGAGAATCGCAGAGTTCGGCAATGCTCGAGTTCTTCTCGAAGACGGCCGATACTCACGATTTCTGCAAGTGGAACTCTCGCAGTACGGTTGATGAAAGACAGAGTGACCGGAACTTTTGGGTGCCGGTGAAAAATCATTTGCCCCATCGATAACTTGTAGAAATCGATGTCGAGTAAAGACTCGATAATCGGCTTGTCACACATCGTTTAAGCATCCTTTCTTTACAAGTTGCTTCCGCGTGTGATTATATCATATTTATAAAAAATTGCAATATCTTTTTATAAAATAAAAAAATAGCCGCAAGCAGAGCTCGCGACTACATAATTTGGGGTGGATCTAAATTTTTCCAAACTTCTTTGCTGTCTTGTAAAGCATGAGGGCCGACAAAGCCTTGGCATCTGGCGTTTCCAAGGGCAGATCCTCAAGTGGTATCACCTTTAAAGTAATTTGCTCATTTTCAGCAACCAAGCCGGTGCACTTTCCCTGAAGATTTTGGATGTATTCATGGCTTACCGAAATCTTAAGAGCAAAAATCCGCAAAAATTCATCCGAACCTCCAATTGTTGGGAAGACCCCCCTGAACTTGTTGCCGTAAATTAAAGATGTAATATCAACAAGATCTGTTCTTTTTATTTTGATTCCAGTTTCTTCCTCAAGTTCTCGTGTGGCACCCCCGACGAAGTCGTCTCCATCTTCCATTGTCCCTGCTGGAATTTCAGGGAAAGCAAAATAGCCACTTGGAAATCTTGGTTGCAGAGTGAGAATTGTATATTCCACCCCTTCGCATTCCAAAATAACGAGTATTGCCACTGATCCGCCGCGCATGAAAACGATTCCAGAAAATGGTTTGCCTTTAACATCTACCACCTCTGCCATGAACTTTATGAATTTGATTTGGTGTTTTACTCCGTGGTTCGCAAAATCAACAGACTGAAATTCTATTGACCGGACAATGAACCGGGGGTCTAGGTTAGCAACCCAGTCCCTAAATTGTCTTGAGTCGATGGCTAGCTCTTGATGCGATCCAGAGACTCGGACGGCTTTACCATGTATTTGGATTTGCATGACAGTAATTCTCCCCCTTTCTATTTTAAGTATAACACAAATATTTTTATATCACAAATTTTATCTAAAATAATCAAAGAGAGCTTTGATACCAGAGAGATTCTCTTTCCACTCCACAGTATTATGGGTTGTAAGCTCTACTGTAATTGCTGGAATGTTTAGAGATGTGAGATAGCCTTCAGCGTCCCCCGTCACCTCGTAGCTATCAAAAGTCTTGATTGCTTTGTACCCTGAGGCTCTTGCATAAGTATTCATAATATCAAAAGTGACCGGGAGTATACCGTCTCTGCATTCCGAAGCATAGACTGCTCCTGCTTGACTGTGCCAGAAAACAGTAGCCACTAGATTGGATTTGTTTTTCAAAACAAAATCACGGAGAGCTTTGGCCTCTGGCTCGGAGAAGGCCGTAGAACCGGCAGAGACCTTTTTACTTTTCCAAGTGCTTTCAGGTTTCCATTTACAATCAAAGTTGCGGTTGAGATCTACGTCGTTTGCATTAAATCTTGCTTTTTCAAGTACACTAGTTGTTTTAGAAATATTTGTAATATCATCAAAACCGAAGCGGCCTTCCTTCCCCAAGACTTTATAAATTCCATCTGGGTTTAATGACGGGATGACCGTCACTTTTATATTTGGAGGTAAAACGAGAGAGTTTGCCTTAAGATAATCCATAAATTTATACGAAAGGAGCACGCTATTCCATTCATAACCACCGTGCACGCCACCCACAAAAAGAAGATGCTTTTCTCCATTTCCGTAGGTGTAACTTTCTATCGCACGACCTTCTACAGAAGTGCCGATTACTTCTCGAATCTCTCTTTTGATTTCTTTGACGGCTGGAGGTGGTGGTTTCAATCTATTACTCACAAATAGAAATCCGCCAACACCAAGGAGCAAAACAAAAATTATTACAAGAGCAATTCTCCTTGGGGAGGACATGAGCATTTATTCAGCGTAATATTTGAGTAAAGCCAAGATACCTTTTTGATTTTTAGACCATTCTGTATCCGTATGGTTTGTAAGTAAGACGCTCACCGCCGGGATATTGCTTTTGGCAAACCAGTTGACCATATCCCCTGTTATTTCATAGAAATTAAATTCGTTATAAGCTTTATACCCCGAAGCGTCTGCAAAGATTTTTGTGATTGCGCTAGTTTCGCTAGAGACTCCGTTGTGACAATTTGACGCAAATACCCCACCTGCCGAGCTGTACCAGACGACAATAGCCACTGGTTTATTTGTTTCTACATAATTTTTTATGGCCAAACTTTCCGGTTCAGAAAAAGCTTTGCTTCCGCCACTTACTGTTTTGTTTTGCCAAGTGGCAGAAGTTTGCCAATCACAATCAAAATTGCGGTTAAGGTCTACATTGTTTGCATTGAATCTGCCAACTACGGTTGCGCTAGAGGCGGGCACACTAGAAGGAGTGAAGCGTCCAGAAGTCCCTACAACTTTATTTAAGCCGTCTGGGTTTAAAACCGGCAAAACGGTCACCTTTATATTAGCTGGGATGACGCTTGGATTTGCTTTTAAATAATCAATCGCCTCAAAAGCTAAAAGTGAGGTATTCCATTCATAACCACCGTGTATGCCACCTATAAATAAAATTTCTTTGTTTCCAGTGCCGAAATGATAGGCGATGACATCACGGCTCTCTGCTGATTTGCCGATAACAGTCTCTGGCTCATTTTGATTTGTGGTACTTGTGGCATTAAGGTTATTTTCTGCTCCCGTATTTATTTTGGAAGTATCCACCACTTCGCTGTTACTTGATAATTTTTTGCTAACAAAATAGATAGCCGCTCCAATAATAGCTAAGACTACAATCCATATAATAAAGTTTTTCATATAATTTCATTATAGCATATTATACTTAAGAAATCAGTATTCAACGTTGATTTGGAAAGATATAGAAGCATCGTGCTCTGGAAGGCCGGAAGGATTGTCTTTCTTGAGTACAAGGGTTGCTTCTCCTATATAATTTTGTGGTACTTTTATATCTGCTTTAAACGGTACAAAATTTTCTGTCATCCAGTTAATCTCGTTTGTTTCAGGGTCAGGTTGCGCTTGGGCAATAGCTGTTGCAATCACTTTGCCATTTTTATCTACTACTTCTATTGGAAAAGATGCTTCAAAAAACCAAGTTCCTCTTGCCTCACCTATTACAGAAAATTCTTTACCCACTACGGCTCCGGGGAAAGGCAACTCTACTTTTATTAGATTGTCTGAAGAGTTGGTATAAGTTATTAGGGACGTTATAGGGGCTTCACTTTTTTCTGATCTAGAAAACGCAAGCCAAATTAAAGTACCGATTACTACGAGAATAATCACTATATAGAGAGTAAACCCTTTTTTCATACTACAATTTTAACATAAAAAATAAATTCATATAAAAAAGCCGCCCGAGGAGCGGATGGCTCTCAGGCGGTCTGGTGGTCGGCTAGTAGCTGTTATCACCAACCCACATGATCCAAAACACGAAACCCAGAAAGAAGCTAAGGATACTCCACATTGCGTATGATCCGTTACTTGGGTAGATCGAAATGCCGGGTGGAGAGGTAATGCTGTTCTGGTCGAGAAGAGTTTCCCTCAACTTCATTAGAATATTGGTTTTCTCTAGTTGTGGCGTATCCGGTTTGACCACCCGAAGCTCCTTGAGAGAAGCTGTCAGGTTCTTGTACCAGAAGCCAATATCTTCATTTGGCGTGCGATACATAATGGATGTGAATCCAGATGTCATTCCATTTTGTTCGGCATATTTTGTAGCTACTTTAAGATTTTCAATAGCCAAATCGATGGTATTGGCGTCGGCCGCTCTTTTGAGATAACCCTCGCAGTTGCGATCGAAATTGATTCCGGCAATGGTTCTCACTCCCACCCAGATAAGAAATGACGCTGTGAACAGAATAGCAAAAGCTAGTTTCATCCTCTTTCTCCTTTTTTGCGTATTATGCTCGCCAGCAATTTCAAAAGATCTTACTCTCTGGGTATAGCAGGTTCTAAGTTATATGTCAACCGCAACGGCGCGAGATGTTTTATTTCTCTACCTTATCCCAGTATCACAAGAAATATCTACAACACTATTTTGGCCAGATTCAACTTGTACTGTCGTAGAGCCACAGCTTGGAAAGACTGAGCCACCGGCTGGTTTTAACTCATATGATCCAAGAGGGAGCTCTGTATTAAATTTACCCAGATCATCACTTTTAATTGTTTTTAAAATGAATGTTTTCCCTATTTGTTTGATTTCTATAGATGTAGCGTAAGGCCTTGGCGCGCAACCCGGTTCTGGCGGTATGCGCTCTACGGGGCAAGTGGGGCTAGTTGTTATCGTACCAGAAATAGTCCCCGTCTTTGTCGTTGCTTCTTCTTTTATTTCTGTAGTAGGACAGAGTGCAAATTCACAATTTGGTCCAGTCCGACCGACTGTGGAACCGTCAGGACAAAGTTTGGCCTCCATGTTACAAGCGATCGGTCTCTTTTGCTCCACTTTTTTATTATAAAAATAAAACCCCCCAGCAAGAGCCACTAGCACCAATAAAATTATTATAATAATTTTGTTACCCATACTTTTTTATGTCTCTTTAGTTATAGCACACTTTTAAGGTATTGAAGATTTATTTTTTGTTTTATTGTATGATGCTTTTGGAGAAAATTATGCCTAACAACTTTTGGGTTGATGTATTATCGGGGGCTATGACAAGTTATTTCAAACAACGCATAACAGACAAAGCTTTTGAAGCGGGCAAAAACGGACAACCACCTCCACAGTACAGTATTTTAGAGGTACAACAAATATCAGACAATGCCTATTCACAAGGTCAAAAATCAGTACTTGTGGATATAGGTAACAAAGTAGCAAAGAGAGAGTAAGTTCTTTGCCCCATTGATTTTAGAGCTACCAAGTCGGTAGCTTTTTGTTTATGAAAAGCGCATTAAAATATCAAATTTTGGACTATTTTTGCAAAATTTTTACAAAAGAAAGAGGGCTGATCCGAAGAACAGCCCCTCTGGACACATTATTTTTATCGAGGCCTGTTGGCCTCAACTGTCTGCTGCCACGCTCTCCACACTGACTTGGCCGCTGGTGGCAAATAGATCCAAAGTCCGATGCCTATCAACAACAGTAATAGTGTTAGTGCAACCTGCTTCATTGGGATCCTCCGTCAGACTGTGAAAGATTGTCGAAGAATCTCTCTTCGCACCTTTTGTGCCTCAACAATTCCCTTCTTGTGCTCCCTAATCACAGGAGCTTGATCTTTTAACTTTTGGACAAGTCTCTTGAGGTCTTCAGCAGTAATGATTGGCTCTTTGGTCTTCATCTTGTACTCCCGTCCGTTATTATACCACTTTTATTTTTTTAGTCTTTCTTCCAACTCCCCCACTCTCATCTCCAATTCTTTTAGTTTGTTATCATCTTCTTTGTGATGCTTGAACCACTTTTTAATGTAAGGCCAAATTAAGAGACCTATTAAGACATCAAAAAGAAATATTAGAAAGAGTTCAAATTCCCAGTGGGCCAAGTCGCCCAAAAGTGTCCAAAATGTTTCTTCTCCCATATTTAATTATTACCAAGCTGCGATAATCGCTCCCATTGCAACCATAGTTACAAGTGAACATGCAGATTCAAATAGCCACAACTTGGCTTTTCTCCCCATCCAGATAACCTCAATGGAAGAAGAAGTCACAAGGAAACCAAACCAAACCCATAAAGCGACAACAACACCAGTCCCTACTCCGCTTCCATTCAAAAATGGAGAAGAGGAAGCAAACAAATAAATTACAGAGAGGACGTATGCAGTAATAAAATTAGAAAGTAGATTCCACAACATTTGTGGCACCATGTCTCCCAGCTTTTCATTTCCAGTTGGAGTTATGTTTGCAAGTCTCATCCAAATTTTGCCCAGCAAAGGTCCGTGAAATAAAAATCCTAGTATGAAAGCTACAACCGCCGCGACTAATACCGCTAACAAATTGATCGGTAACATATTTGTTAATTATTTTTAATAGTAATAAATCTTACACATATTATATCTAAACCTCTGGCTATTTCAACGATGAGGACATCCAGCCCAACAACAAGGTCGGCGCTTGCCTTCTTTAAGCTCGTCGGCCGTTCTCTTTATGTGGAGCTTTCTCGTCTCTGGTTTCTTTGCAGATGTAACCCAACATATCCACTCATTACGCGCTAGAGGCGTAATATCCTCCCATGCTACTTTTGCCTTTGTGTCAGAAGTAATGATTTTTCTTAGATCTTCCGGAATTTTATGTACTGTACCAGAGGCAACTTTGTTTTTAGTCATAAGTAAATTATACCAAACATTCTAGGCAGGATAATATGTCAAACATACTTTACATTACTTTTTTCACGATACCCCACCATAAGATTACCCCTGAAATATCTCTTCTTAAAGAACTCTAGGATAATAATTTCAACAGTACTTATGAGCAAGATTATTAACCATTCTGTAGCCATAAGTGATTGTGTAGAAAGCAGTTTCTGAAGTGGGGCAAAATATACCGCACCTGCCAGAAGAATAAGGCCAATTACTACAGCTCCATTTAGGAAATAGTTAGAGAATATATCTTTCCTCCAGAGCGGTCTTTTGAATGATCGAACGGCGAAAGCAAAGATGAGTGAGTCAAGGCACATAAGGGCAAACACCATCACTCGAGCCTTTTCTAGATCTCCTGTCATATTCCAGAAACCGACAAATAAGAGGAAAGCTGCTGATCCGGTGATAAAGAATATAGATATCATCCACTTACGCATTGGCCTGCTAAGTATTGATTCATTGGGATTTCTCGGTTTTTCATCCATCACACCTTTGGTTTCCTGTTCTGTCGTGAGAGCAATGTCTGGGAAACCATCCTCAACAAGATTGATCCAAAGTATTTGAGCCGCTACAAGCGGTAGAGGTAGACCGAATATCATAGCGGCGAGAAAGATGAATAATTCAGAGAAGTCATCAGCAATTAAATACACAAATACTTTTCGTATATTTTCGTACACCACTCGTCCCTGTTCTATGGCTTTTACAATTGTTTTGAAATTATTGTCGAGCAAAATCACATCAGCCACTTCCTTGGCCACATCCGTGCCTGATCCCACTGTCACTCCCACATCAGCCGCCTTAAGAGCGGGGGCATCATTAACACCGTCGCCAACCATAGCAACTACTTCGTTATTTGCTTGAAGTGCGCGAATAATTTTTAATTTATGCTCTGGAGAAACCCTCGCATATATATTCACAGTCTTAGCTTTCTCTTTGAGCAACTTCTCATCCATATCTTCAACCTCTTTACCATCAAGGATAGTATCTTCTCTCGCTTCTATGCCGACTTCTGTGGCGATGGCAAGGGCGGTATGCCTATGATCACCCGTAATGAGAACCGTTCTAATACCTGCCCGTTTAGTCTCAATGATAGATTGCTTTGTTTCTTCACGAAGCGGATCTTTGAGGGCGATAAATCCAATGAAAGTTAGTTTTTCTAGAAGCTCGTCTACGTTTTCAATAGATGCATTTTTATCAAGTTCCCGATATGCACAGGCTACAACTCGTAGACCTTTCTTGGCGAGACCATCAAGTTTATTTAGAAGGGCTGTCCTTTTTTCTTCCTCCATGTGATCGATTTTATCGCAATGGACGAAGTGGCTTTTCTCTAAAATGATCTCAGGTGCTCCAGTTGCATAAAGAATTCTCTTGCCATTAAATTCCCGTATCGAAAGTGCATACTTTTTACTCGAATCAAAAGGTTGCTGTTCAACAATCTTATACTCCGTATTGAGTCTTCGTTGTTCTAACCCTGCATGCGCGGAAGCTAATACAAGAGCTTGTTCTGTTGAACGACCTCTAACTATCCATTCGGTCAGTTCGTCATTAGGATTTTCAATAAATGCTTCACTGGTAAATAAAGAAGTTTTAAGAGCTAAAATATGCGATTCCACTCCATTCCCAGCCTCCTTTGGTGGAAGTCCATCTCCGTTATTAAACAACTCGTCTTTAGAAGCAAAGATATGACTGACCTGCATTTTACCTTCGGTTAGAGTTCCAGTTTTGTCTGTGCAGATTACCGTAACACTTCCCAGAGTTTCGTTAGCTACCAATTTACGTACCAATCCTTTTTGTTTAAGAATACGATTCATTCCGAGTACTAAGATGACGGTGATTGCAGGAAGAAGTCCTGCGGGTATAGCAGATACCGCAAGAGCAAGAGAGGCAATGAAAATATCTGTAAATGACTGACCCTGAAGGTAACCGATTATCACTACCAGTGATATGACAAAAAGAACAAAAGTCCCCGTTAACCTTGAGAGCTTGGACAGCTTCTTCTGTAGCGGAGTTTTTCTTTCTTCTGTTTCTTTTACTAATGAGACAATATTTCCTATAGCAGTACGTGATCCGATTTCGACTACAATAGCCTTACCACTACCTTCTTCAACCAGAGTTCCCATAAAAACCATATTTACTCTGTCTCCGAGAGAAGATTTTTCTTCAACAACACCTTCTTTCTTGTGAACTGCTGCCCATTCACCAGTTAGGTTTGATTCATTTATTTTGAGATTCTTTGATTCAAAGATGCGGGCATCAGCAGGCACCTTGTCACCGGCACGAAGTAGAAAAACATCTCCGGTGACCAATTCAGTACTATCTATTTCTTTTAGGTTGCCGTCACGAATAACTCTGACAGAAACACTAACAATTTTCTTTAGGGCAAGTATAGATCTATCTGCTTTGTATTCTTGATAGAAACCGACAGTGGTGTTTATGAGAAGAACGACAATTATAAAAATGGCATCAGAGAGATGTCCTAGTGAAAGTGATATACCAAAAGCAACCAGAAGAATGTATATAAGAGGGTTATGAAACTGACTAAGAAAAAGACGAGTTACCGATAAAGGTTTTTCTTCGGGCAATGTATTTCTACCGTATTTCTTTATTCGGTTCTGGATTGAGCCAGTTAATACACCATCTGCGTTTGAATCAGTGTGTTTAAAAACTTCAGACAGCTCTAAAAAATGCCACGCATACTCCATGTGTAAATTATACATAATTTCCTTACTTTTTTCTCGGATCACACCAATTCCAATAGTGGTCTTTTGTATATATTTTTATCTACAAAGTTATTTTCTACCAAATAATTATTGAGAGTTGGGCCACTTGTTACTACAATATTTAGATCAGGATTTATTACATCTTCAAGGGCATAAGCCACTTCAAAACCTTCTTTTGGGTGGAAACTTTTATCTTTTGTAATAACAATTTTCTTTATAGGAAGATCCTCAAAAGATTTCCTCATATTTTCTTCATAATTTTGTATTACATCATAAGTCTTTCGTCCAACAATAATACAATCATAACCATTGAGAACATTTAGGGTATGAGGCCAATAGGAATTAGGAATAAAATCTTCACTCCCATCTTTGCGAGCAATATAACCATCTGCTGAAACCACATTATAGAGTGTAATCATTTAAAATTGATTATATCAAAAGTTGCGACTTAAAGAATGTTATAAAAATTTCTCAGCCCTTCAAACAAGTTTTATTCGGGCTGGCAGTGTGGATCTCCTCCGCTTAAGCTTTGGCGGATTAAATACGAAGTTGTCTGTCTGTCGGCAGACAGGGAATTATTTTAAACCATACTCTCAATTTTCTATTAATGATCTATTGAGCAACCGCAGTCACGGCAGAAACTAATCCGTATCCGTATTGAGAATCTCTCCCCGCACTTCCCAAGTCTATCGCGGTATCGTTCATTATTTTCCTTACTTCATCATTGATACGATTGTTGCCATTGGTATCAGTAACACCTGTCGCTATGACAAGTGCCGCAACACCAGCTACGTGAGGCGAGGCCATTGAAGTGCCTGAACCATATTTATAACAGTCGTCAATATTTCCATCTCTACAGGTAGTAGCATTAGTGTTGTAGTCGGTATTGTCATTCCATGCTGAATAGACATTAACGCCTGGTGCCACAAGCTCTACCTCGGACCCGGTGCTTGAGAAACTTGCGCGTTTATCGAGAGAATCGGTAGCACCAACAGCAATGACCGAAGCAAATTTTGCAGGATAAATAACATTTTTCCCTTTGCCCGATATGGTCCCTGAATTTCCGGCTGCCGCAACAATTAAGACACCAGTCGCTTCGGCATTATCAAATGCTCGTTTTACGGTGGTACCCGGATTGCGGCCTTTTCCAAGAGAAAGATTTATCACATCCATCTTTATACCTTGCACCGTTAGCCAGTCACCTGTAAAAACATTTTGGATTTGAAGTTCTGCTCCAGTTGACCATTGCACAGCCGCAATAATGTCGCTCCAATAACCAACACCATCTTCATTTAGAACGCGAAGTGAATAAAGTTCGCACTCTGGGGCAACACCAATAACGCCAAGTTTTGGATCTGCACTGCCGTTATCGTTATCTTCAGCGCAGGCAGTACCGGCAACGTGAGTCCCGTGTCCGTATACATCCATCGGATCAATATCATAATAGTAAAAGTCATAGCCAAGATTTGCAGGATCGAAGTTATCGTTTAAGTCAGGATGAAGATAGTTAACCCCTGAATCAATAATGCCAATTTTTACTCCAGTGCCTTTGTTTGCATAATTAGTATGCACCATGCCTGCACCAATATGCTCTACACCCCACGAGTTATCAAGTTCAGTATCAGTCGCGTATACAGTATCGTCAATATCAATGGACGTAATATGCGGATTATGTGAAAGACCATCAATTGCTTGAGCGGGCAATGTAGCGGCAATAGCGTCCACAATAGAATAGCTATATTTGATTTTTCCACCATGCGCTCGGACAAGTGCTTGTTCGCTTGCCCCTACCGGTTTATCAAAACTGATAAGAACGCGTGTGAAATTTTCATTTTGTGTTTTAGTTTCCGCAAAAGAAATTGACATGCCGACTGGTAGTGTAAATAATAATGTTAATCCTAAAATTGTTAAGTTTTTCATATGCTTATTATACATAAAATTAATAATTTTACTACTTACAATTTGTATTATAATATTTCGAAGGCTACACCAGTGATGATTGGTTCTTTGGTCTTCATCTTGTACTCCTGTCCGTTATTATACCACTTTTATTTTTTTAGTCTTTCTTCCAACTCCCCCACTCTCATCTCCAATTCTTTTAGTTTGTTATCATCTTCTTTGTGATGCTTGAACCACTTTTTAATGTAAGGCCAAATTAAGAGACCTATTAAGACATCAAAAAGAAATATTAGAAAGAGTTCAAATTCCCAGTGGGCCAAGTCGCCCAAAAGTGTCCAAAATGTTTCTTCTCCCATATTTAATTATTACCAAGCTGCGATAATCGCTCCCATTGCGACCATAGTTACAAGAGAACAAGCAGATTCAAAGAGCCACAACTTAGCTTTTCTTCCCATCCAGATGACTTCAATGGAAGAAGATGTAACGAGAAAGCCAAGCCAAACCCATAGAGCAACGACAATGCCGGTTTCCACCCCGTTTCCGTTTAAAAATGGTGAAGAAGAAGCAAACAAATAAATTACAGAGAGGACGTAGGCAGTAATAAAATTAGAAAGTAAGTTCCACAACATTTGAGGGACCATATCTCCAAGTTTCTCGTTTCCAGTTGGAGTTATGTTTGCAAGTCTCATCCAAATTTTGCCCAACAAAGGTCCGTGAAATAAAAATCCTAGTATGAAAGCTACAACCGCCGCGACTAATACCGCTAATAAATTGATTGGTAACATAATATTTTTTGTTAATGATTTATATTAATAATTATTTATATATTATATTAAAATTATACAAAATCTACCTCATAAATACCAACTTTTTTCTTGTTTGTGATGAAAAAGAAAACCGCCTCACCCGAGACTGCAATGAAGCGGTCTCTGTGGTGAGGCGGGCTAGCTACTGATCTGCCCACTTTTCGCCGTTGCCTTCCCAGAACTCTTCCTGGCGGTTGGCCTCTTTCGTGGCCACGACATACAGATATTGGCGGTCAGTCTCTTCGGCGACAGTCCACGGCTCTTCTTCGGCAAGATCTCTGATCCTGTATCGAAGACTCATCAACTTGTCTCGATCTGCTTTGGTTGGTCTCGCCGGTGGATTTTCCGTCAGCGGAAGCAGTTGTCTCGCCACTTCGGCGATTTTTGGGTGCATCTCAGTATCAATCTTGGTCATCGTCTTCCCCCAAAGAACTTATTTTCCTGAAACTCGTCCCTCCTCTAAATCTATGAGAAGGGATCAGATCAGGAGCCGAATCTTTCCGAAGAAAGATTACAGCTCGAGAAGGTACTACTTACGTGCCGACCTGACGATCTTCGAGAACGCCTCGGACACCGGCCGATACCGGTAGATTTACGATTGCCTGCATGACCTTGTACAGATCCTCGGCGTCGCAATTCAGGATCTCGCCGTGATCCAATTTGAGATTGGTCTCACGAGCGATGATATCGGTTACGTTCGCTTCGTTCTTGTTGAAAACAGCGATCGAAGAACGCGTGAGCGGTTTGTTGCCTCTGAGGCCACAGTCGTCCATGGCAATCGAAATCTCGAAGCCACGGAAATTGATCTTTGTGCAGGTATGATTTGTGTCGGAACTGCGGGGTGTGTAGATCATGCATATCCTCCTGCTACAAGTATAGCATACCCTATATTATTTGTCAATGATTTTTGAGGTTTGTAAAGTAGTTCGACCAATTCGACAAACTCATGGCAGGCAAGCTCACTATTCAGGTTGGGAAATAAGGCTAAAAACGGAATTTGCAAAGCTTTGGATTGTCAGCATGGAGAAATTTTGGAGTACAAGTGCTAATACTTAGCGATGAGGGCACCCAGCCCAACAACAAGGCCTACGCTTCCCTTCCAAAAGCTCGTTGACTGCTCTCTTTAGATGAAGCTTCCTTGTTTCCGGTTTCTTGACTGACTCGATCCAGCAGATCCACTCATTGCGTGCGAGTGGCGTAATGTCCTCCCATGCTGTTTGTGAGGCTTTGCTAGTAAAGAGAGCCTTTTGTAAATCTTTTGGCATCTTATGTACTGTGAGAGCTGAAATATTATTTTTTACCATAAGATGCTGGGAACTATTTTAAATACTACTTAACAATCTCTAGTTGCTTTACGCTAACACCGCGTTCACTCATCTGGCCACGCACAAATACCTTTCTTGCTTCTATAAATTGGCTTGGCTCACATACAGACTTACTTTTTTCTGAGTCTGTACACTGACTCTCTGTATCAAAGAAAAGTGGCGCAACATGCCCAGGCTTATTGTTCTCTTCAAATACCAAGTGCCAATTATTGGAATTGTAAGGTGGAGGAATTGAACCTTTTAGTAAATAACCTTCTCTTTCAAAACTAAATTCTCGCTCGGGCGCAAACTCTCCAAGTGAACACTCAATATTGTGAATGTACCAACCGTCGTTGTATCTCTTAAGTGTGACGACTGCTTGCTCAGCCACCTTCTTGTCCTGTGATGTGATGAGTATTTGTGCTCCGTCTTCATTTTCAAAGACTGTTCTTGTAGAAATATTTTCTGGTATTACTTTTTGACATAAGACTGGGTCAATAATTGTTTCTGAATTTTTTAGTGCTTTTTTAAGCTTATCTCTTAGCTCTTTACTCAAAATTGGTGACTTAGCCAAAGTTGCTCGGTTCGGATCTGTGCTCGGCTCTCCTACCGCCCTAAGCCACCCATCATAAAAACCTTTAACAGTGTCTGTAACATCTAATTTTGATACTTGTTGTTCGGTTGAACCTCTAGTGAATAAAGTAATCACTACCGCAAGAACAACAACTGCTCCGATAATTATTTTTGTTTTCATAATTTTTTATTAAATAATTATTTTAATTTGATATATCTTCCATTATACCATTTTAATTTTATTTTATTTTCAGTGCTGGCCGTACTTCATTATTGCATAATTCAGTATTTATAATCTGCTTTGCCAAGCCGAAGCTTTCTTTGACCCGCCGTAGCTTTATGCGTAAGGAGGTAGCGAAGGAGGAAGTTGGAACCTGTTCAGAACAGATTTTTGAAAAGGAAAAGGGCTAATCTGAAAATCAGCCCCTAAAGGATTCGATAATTTCATTTGGTGAACTTTTTCAGTTCTTCCGGAGCTTCTGGTGTAAGTAACAACTTCCAGCCCCGTGACATGCAAAGACAGACCATGTCTTTATAGAAATCATCGTAGCCAGTTTCTCCCCAAGAGCCGTCATCAAGAAGGTAGGGGGTTGGCTTCAGAATGATCTCAATATTCTCTGTTTCGGGATCAAAGGTGGACCCTTCGCCGATCTCAAAATCCAAATAAAGATCCTGTCCCTCTCGAGGAATTCCAATAGAAATTTGGAAAATTTGAGATGGAATAAATTTAGGGTCAAACTCTTTGAAAGATCCCAAGATAGGACCTTGGGGTTCCATTGTTTGGATTGTATACGAAACCATTGTTTTACTCCTGAACAATATAATGCCTTAATATTTTAAAAATTGCAAATGCTGGCCGTACTTCATAATTGCATATTTAGTACCTTCGTTATCACTTCGGTATTTCATAACTACATATTCAATATTTGCAATCTGCTTTGCCAAGCCGAAGCTTTCCTTGACCCGCCGTAGCTTCATGCGAAGGGGGTAGCGAAGATTGGGATCTCCTCCGCTTAAGCTTTGGCGGATTAAATACGAAGCTGGAACCATTATGGCTAGAAATATGATTCTCAAATACACCACTTTTTCGTCATAACAGGGGTGCAAATGGCATATGCCACAATATGCTCTATCTTATGGGGAAAATGAACTTTTAGATCTCCCATTTTCAACCCCTCTTGCAAGTGCGCTATCAAGCTTTTTGGGTATAGTAACTCCAACTTTTTTGTAAAATACCTTACCCTTGAATTTAGAATCGATTTTTTCTAGAAGTCCCTTAGCAACCCAGAGTTTTAGAAGTCTCGACATTTTTATTGTATCTGTGATATTTGTAATACTTCTTGCCTCTTGATTTCTAATTCTATAATTTTCATCTAAATACTTACTGACCATATCCCAGTACTCAACCTTTTGCAGATTGAGTAAAATTAACAACACAGAATTTGGTCGCGTTGTTGGTGGAAAGAAAAGTGGTTCGTATAAATTTTTCTCTTTCATTACCTTAAACATACGATCAACTCCCTCGCCTATATCAAGGTTTGGGGGATTTTGAAATCTGTTAAGAGTTCGTAAAATTAGTGGATTTCTAGCAAATCTTTCTGATCGAATATTAGAAATTGTTATATGGCCCGGATATGTCCCGGGGCTTTCGATTTCCACTCGGTCATCAAAGAATCTAATCTGTATATCGTCTTGTACAAAATAGTTTCTATGAATAACTGCATTTGTAACTGCTTCTTGGAAAGCCCACTCCGGAACCAAAAAAGTAGGATTAAAAGATGCTCCGCTGAGTTTTGGTGGTGAATTTTTGACTATGTTTCTAAAATATTCGATCGCTTGTTCAACCTGCTTTAGCAGTGGTCCCTCAATTGTAAAGGGACGAGTAACAAAATTAGGTTTTCCGGTATAACTTGGCTTTGTTCCATAATAGTGAGAAATTTTAATACCGCATTTATTCTTTAAAACAACAGAAGGATTTTTGGCAAAAAGAAGCACTCCAGCTCTAGTAAGTTCGAATTTTCCTGATTCATTAACTGCAAGGCCGTTATCCTTCAAAAATTGCCAATCATCAAACCCTTCGCTTGAAGTGTCTTTTTTATACAAATTTAGAAGATCTGTGTCTAAATCTTGAAGTGTTATTATTCCAGATTTTTCGTTTTCAAATTTGATTGCACCTTTCTCGTACTTTAGACGCATTATTTCTGTTGAGCCAATTTTTACATTTTGCCTCCCTTTTCTTACAAAGGTATCACCCCTTTTTAATGAATGTACGTCATTACTTTTTTCTACGCTCACTACAAATAATTTATCCGGCTGACCTTTTGTGTTTGTTATATCAAGCTCAAACTTTCTCCAAAGATTAAGAGGTGGCTCAATTTCTTTTTCAATGAGCTTTAGAAAATCGGATATATTATCTGGATTCTCACTTATCCCAAGCAAACGTTTTTCACCCTCGGCTTTTGATGGATCCTCTAAACCAACAACAATAAACCCGCCATCCGTGTTTGCAAAAGCAACAGCCGTTTCCAAAAGTTTTGATGGTTCAATGGCCGCTCGCTTGCACTCGAAAGTTGACCACTCTTGAGTGTCTAAAAATATTTGTACTATATTCTCATCCTCCTTTATCATTTTTGGTCTGTTATGACAATTGCCTTTTTGTTTATAAAATTATCGAGATAAACAGGATTAACAACAGAAATACCATCAGCCATTTTTATTTGAATATTATCACCGTGTTTTTTCGCAATTTTTTCCAATTTTTCTATAAATTTTTTTATTGTCATTTTATTTTATAAAATCCCCTATTAATAAATTCCAAATAACCTTTATCTCTTAAAATTTGCAATTGTTGACGAATTTTATCTTTAATGTGTTTGTTTTCCGGGTGTTTTTTACTTAGAAAATTTTCAAAAGTGTAAATTTCCTCAAGAGAAAATTCTTTGTTTTCTAATTTTTCAACACAATTCATTATATCTAAAATCCAACCACAATCAATTGTGCCTTAAAGAAATATTTGCAATACTACAATTACGAAAGACTCCACTTAGGAATTTCGCTCCGCGTACCAGCGGAATTAATATCAAAGTGATGCGAAGGTATTGGTTAGAAGACGGGTTGCAAACTATTTTTGCAGGAATTGTAGTATATCAAAATTTTTCACCCTCCCAGACAAGTTTTATTTGTGCTGTCTGAGAGAGTATCCGAATATTTTACCTGCTTAATTACCACTCTCTTTTTTTGCCAAATTTCCAAAAATAACCAGTTTCGGTGATTTTATTAACTAAATTGTATATATCTTCTGCCGGTTGTTCTGGTTCTCTATCGGGCTTCTCAGTTTCTGAGGCAACATCATTACCCATGTCTGTTTTTACCCAACCCGGATCAAGTGAAGAAACGATTACTTCTTTGTTTTTAAGTCGAAAAGCAAGGGCCCTTGTGTACATATTTAAAGCTGCTTTTGTTAAACGATAACCAGTAGAACTTTCATCATCAATTGGGAAGGAAAAAGAGCCATAATTAGAATCAAGATTTATGATATGACCCTTTTTAGTCATTAGGGGTAAAAGTTGTTCAGTTAAATTTATCAGACCGAAAATATTGACTTCAAAAGTTTTACGTATTTTTTGAATATCAGCGATATTTTCGTGAGCATCCAAAATTATTCCAGCATTGTTTATTAGTGCATCAATTTTTACACCTAACTTTTTAATTTTTTCCACAGCTTGCCCTATGCTTTCTGGAGAACTTTGATCAAATTGAATAGAAACCAAATTGGACGACTCAATCGGAATTGGATTATTTAAATAAGTTCCAATAACTTTCCAGCCTTCAGCAATAAATTTTTGAGCAGTAGCCAAACCTATACCTCTGCTCGCACCCGTAATAACAACTGTTTTCATAAATTATTTTTTTCGTGCCTCGTTTTTCGCACGTTCTACCATGAACTTTACGCTCGCGGATATGTTTTCTTCTTGAATCAATATATCGGGGTGAGCATTTTGAAACACGCGATATACCTCATCTGCAAAAGCCTGCCCAACAACAGGAACCTTATCGAAATCAAGAAGTATAATTTTAAATTTTTCAAGACCTGATAATATCCTACGTGCTTGTGAACGTGATATATGTACACCACTCGTTGTAAAAAGTTTTACTCTTATTTCAGTTTTGTCAAATCCAAAATTACTGTTATCTGTTAAATTGGTAAATTTCTTAAATACATCATTCAGGTGAAGTTTTGATTGAACTGAAACTTCAAAAATCACACGAGTACCACGTTTCGAAATTGAAATCTGCTTCACCTTAACATCACTAAGTTGAGTTTGTATACTAAGTTGATGCCCAAAACTATCTAAAATGAACAAGTCCGATGCCTTTGAAGTGAAGAATATTCCTTCACCTGAATGAGATTTCGGCATTGTTGTGGTCTTCCCTTTTAATAAATCCTGAATGGCTTCTGTTGTAGAACGCAATCCCTTCTTTTTCATTATATTTCTAAAAACTCCAATACCAGAATCTTCAATAATAAATGAAAGTTTATTGCTCCTCAAATTTACTTCCACTGAAATTATTTTTGACTCTGAGTGTTCAATTGCATTATTGAACATCTCAGAAAAAGCAAAAGTAAAAATACTTTTAATATTTTCCGGAATATTTGAAATAAGTGGAAACTTTTCCTCAAGTTCCATTAAAACCTGGTGCTCTTCAAGTGAGACATTTCTATATTTCTTTTTAAAAGTTGTTGGGAGAATATCTGGATGCTTTTGTGCATAATCCGAAGAAATATAGAAAGCATTACGAGTTCCGCCAAGTTTTATTACTTTTTTTTCTGCGACAAGACCAGAAATGACCATATTTACGTACTGACGAGATACGCCGATACTGCCAGTTATTTCACTGGATGTCAGTCTGCCCTTCTGCTTGATTAACTCTAGTATTTTGTCTTTATTTGTCATAAGCAACTACATTGTAAACTAATCTATATTCAATTGTCAAGTAGATTGTCAACAAGCCTATAATTCCCCACTAAACGCCTTTCCTTGTCTCGCCGAAGCTTTCTTTGACTCGCCGTAGCTTTAGCGTCGGTGGAAGCTACATCCTTCCAGCGAAGGCGGATTTAAAACAGATTTTTTGAGTTAAAAACGACGGGTCTAGAGCACTCTAAATTTAAGTCTAGCCAAGTGATGAACAATGTGTTAGGGTGTGACGGGTACTGATTCAAGATTACAAGAAAGGAACTTGGAATATGCGACAAGTCGCCCAGTCCTTACAAAGAGGACATGCGATGGAAGTTAACTTTGCAACCATGAAGTTTATGGAGTTGCCAGACGCAGAGCGGCGTCGGCTCTATGACGCATTCAAAAGTGAGGACGAGAAAACCAGAGTGCGTGCTGCTTTTGAAATTCTCAAGCTGCTCACAGACGCCCCTGAAGGTGAGTTGACCCAGTACGCAAGCTCGGTGCTGGAAATCAACATTACTGAGTATTTCGTTTCGGGCGACCAAGAGAATTTGGTGTCGCGAGCTATTTGGCTCGACCATCACTTTACTGCAAACCTCAAGCTCGAAGGAGATCGAGTTTCGATCGATCCAGTTCCTGTACGAGCTCCCGCCCAGTAGTTCATCCTTCAAACAGAGAAGATTCCCGCCGCTTAGCAGATGCGAACGGCGGGATTTTTTTTTATCATCTGAATTTAGAGAAATTCAAACCAAAAAAGATTCGATCTATGCAGAGTTGGGGAAGTGTTGCATTGAAGCATCTCGAGCTACGCATGAGTTAAAATTCTAGTTCCTCGGCAAAGCCTCGGGATGCTGAAATTTTATAGTCGCTTTGCTCGTTAAAATTTCGCAGCTGGCCGTCTGGTACGAAGTTGGAACTTTAATAATGCAATATAATTATTGAATTTTGCTCTGATTCTGTAGTTCCCTCACAAAAAATTTGCCTTTGTTTGTAAAGTTCATTTTACTTCCATATGTTCCTTTTGTAATTTCTATTAAACCAAGAGTATCCAATCTAGACAGGAAATCTGGTTGAATATACGTTATAGACATTCCACCCCTTTCTGCCCTTGTTGTAAATTCTCCATTTGTTTGATAGATCGCTCTAACTCCATTTTGTATAGCTTGTACTATTAGAGGATTTTGAGTTATATTTTTTAGTTCCTCCCCCCATTCCATTGTTGGGTCAATATTTTTTATCTTCTTTTCTTCCTCTTTTTTTTCTGCCACTACTTTTGTTTTTTTAACGATTTCTTTTTCGTATTTTGTTTTTTCTTCTTCAATTTTTCTTTCCTCAATAATTTTAATTATTATTTTTTCGGTTTCATACTCCTCATTCTTTTTGTAAGCTCTAATTAGTATCCATTCAGGTAATTTCCAAATTATTATCCAAGTCAATAAAAATGGAGCTAACCAAGATACATATAAATACCAATCAGTTAAACTAAAAAACCTATATACAAGGTAATCATTTTTTAATAGACCAGTAGTTTCCAATATTTTATCTTCACTTAAGAATAAAATAGAAAATATAAAATTCCAATGAAAAATAATCCATGAAATAACAAAAGTGCCATATACTGGATTTGTAAGACGATTTTTTATAGTTTCTGCTATAGAATTGACTATCTCTTTCATGTAATTACATATAATTTTCTATATGAGGAGTAATTCTAGCGGGGGTAAGTTTTTTCTGTAATTCAACCACTCCGCATTTTGGACATTGATGTTCGGTAAAGGATACACCCTTGGGTATTAAAACTTTTCCACTAAAATCGCAATTTTTGCAAAATACATCCAATTCATATGTTTCTTTGTCCATAATATTTTATATATTATTTTTAATAATTTTACTATTTAAATTTTATAAATCGCTCTTGAATACATAACAGAAAATGGATTATATCCATCTTGAATAGAAAAAGAGGGTTCGTTTTCTAAAATTTTAATATCCTTGATCTTGTCAACAAAAAACATTCTCCAATCCGGAAATTCCTTGAGTGTTTCTGATACGCCTCCCGTTTGTACAATGTGAGTGTACACAGCTTCAATACCACCCTTGGTTGTATCCTCAAAAATAGCATGGGGATTACCAAAACGTTTGCCAATAGGTTTATTGTCTTGTATATATTCAAATTCAATTGGTTTGTGTTTTTGTATGGCCAGTTTTAATAGATCAATATTTTTTTGTAGTTCCATTGTAAGTTAGAGTTATTGTTAAATTTGTAACATTATATCATATAATGAGTATCTTTACAATTGAATAATATAGAAAAGGTGTGGATAAGTCGCTTGTGGACTTTCTACTTTTTTCGTATATACTATATATTAGTCTTTAGAAAAAATAAGTCAATAACAAAAATATGTTAAATAAGAGAAAAAAACAAATATTAGATTATGTCAATAGATATAAAACAAAGAATGGTTTTTCCCCATCGCTTGAGGAAATTAAAAAGAAAGTCGGTCTTTCTTCTGTTTCTACTGTACACCACCATTTAAAGGATCTTGAGAAATTGGGATATCTTGAAAAACAAGGTGGAAAAGTAAGAAGTATAGAACCAAAAGAAATAATGGTAGCTATCCCTTTACAAGGATATATTGCCGCCGGTCAACCAATTGAGGCAGTTAATGAATACGAAACAATAAATGTGCCGAAAAGTCTTTTATCTAGATCTGGCGAACATTATGCTTTAAAAGTTGCAGGAGATAGCATGATTAAGGAAGGAATTTTTGATGGAGATACTGTTGTTATCAGAAAACAGAGTACTGTTGAGAATGGAGAAACTGCCGTTGCTCTTATAAATGACAATGAGGTTACTCTAAAAAAGATTTATAGAGAGAGAAATAGAATTCGCTTACAACCAGCAAACCCTAATTTGAAGCCTTTTTATTTTAAAGAAGTAATTATTCAGGGTAAAGTTATTAGTACTTTTAGAAATCTAGAGGAGCAAGAGAGAAAAGATAATTTTAAATTTAATCAATTTCTTTGTGGGGATGTTTTAGAAATGTTCAAAAAGATACCAGATAACTCTATTCATTTTGCTGTGACTTCACCTCCATACAATGTTGGAAAAGATTATGACAACCATAATGATAAAATGAGCCACCAAGAATATTTAGATTGGTTGTATAAAGTTTGGATTGAAACAAAAAGAGTTTTAGTAGATGGTGGCCGTTTTGCAATAAATATAGCTCCTACCGGCATACGAGATTTTGTCCCGATTCATCATGACTATATTGAGCAAATGAAAAAACTTGGAATGAAATTTCGTACAGAGGTTTTGTGGTACAAACAGACAATGTTAAAACGAACTGCTTGGGGTAGTTTTAAAAGTCCAGCAAATCCTCATATAGTACCCTCTTGGGAATATGTTTTGATTTTTACCAAAGGAGATAACCGTCTTGATGGTGATCAGAGAATGGCGGATATTACAAAAGAAGAATTTATGAAATTTTCTGATGGTTTTTGGAAAATACAACCAGAAACACAAAGAAAGGGACACCCTGCCCCATTTCCAGAGGATCTTATTTATCGTTTAGTAAAATTTTACTCTTATAAAGAGAATAATATTCTTGATATGTTTGGCGGTACTGGAACTGTTGCAACCATTGCAAAAAGAACAGGCAGAAATTTCGTACACATTGATATTTCACCTCAATATTGCAAAGTTGCAAAAGATAGAGTGGATAATGAAGGTAGACAGAAAAAACTCTTGGCCTAATCAGTCACTTGAGTATCTATTCCATACTTATCAAATAGATCTAAAACTTCTTTGCAAAAATCTATAAGGTTTTGATCCTGTGCTTTTATAGATGCTTTGTGAAGCCTTATAAAATATCTTTTTCCTAAAGTAGTTTGACCTAAATTTTTCTTTAAGAAATTATGCTGTGAGCAGAGTGTTTGTCCATTTTCAACAGTAGCTTTTCCACCCCTATCTTTTGGTTTTACATGATCGGCGTGTATGTCCATTCCCTCTGCAACACCTCTGCCACAAATAACACACTTGTAATTATCTCTTTTGAAAACTTCTTCTCTGGTTTTCGTATCAAAATCTTCTAAAATTCTTTTTTTAATAAAATCTGGTGCGTATTTATAAATTCCTTTTCCAACCTTAACAAGAAATCCATCTTGATATAGTTTTCTTATTCCTCTGTCTGGATCACGATAAACTTTTCCCGTTCTTTTGGTATATTCTTTTGTTACCCAATCAACTATTGTCGGATGAGAAATATCCATGTCCGGATGTTCTTTATAGAACTCCATTAAAAATTCCATCTGTGATTCTTCCCTTTTCTTATCTTTTGACATAACCCAATTCTAACCTAATCAAAAAAATTAGACAAATCATGTTATTTTTCAGTATTTTCTCCCGGTATTTTTATATTATTTCTTTTGAAGTATTCCTCGTCAAATTCTTCATCTGGATATTTAACCCCATCTTTTCGTGTGTTTCGCTCAATTCTTTCTAAAATTCTAATCGCCTTATTTATCTTCCAATACCAAGTCAAAATTTCTCTAACTACAATAAAAAATATTATTGCGACCAAAAGAAATATAAAAGATTCACTAGATAAAAAATTATTTAAATTCATATTTTTTAATTATTTATAAATACAAAAAGCCCACCACGGGTAGAGACCGAAGTCTCTCATACCGGTTTCCCGATATGGCCTACGAAGACGACCCCATGATGGGTTCTTTATCTTCGTAGGTCTTTTCGCCATGCCAAGTATTTGGTTTAGGCTACTTTTAACTTATTCAATTGTGGTTTTATTATACCATGACTAAAAATTATTAGGAACTTGCAAACTATTTTTATGGGAATATAATATGTTCAATATTGAGTGAGCTGTCAGTGGATAATTTCCCGAGCCACCTGTCGGTAGTTAAAAATTAACTATTTCAGGTGGTATTTTCATTTTCTAAACAACTTGTTGATGAGACAATCAAGGTCTTCAAGGAAGAAGATGGTTTAAATTTGTCTACAGAACAAGCAAATGAATACTTAAATGGAATGGCTGGTTGTTTATACATAAATTTATTTATTTAACATCTCCAAAGCTCTCTCCAGTATTCTGTCTCCTATTTTTCCCCAATCAAAATATTGTTTGTAATCTTTTGGATCAATCAATTTTATTTCCGTGATACTTCCAGCTGGGTCACTGATAAATTCTCCATATGGTTCAACAATGCAAGCATAGCGGAGTTGATAAATTATTTTGTTGCCAATTTCTACTTTTTGGTAACCTATGGGTGTAGAAGTCATTATTTTCATATTTGATTCTTCCTGAACTTCTCTTTTTAGACATTCTTCGTAGGTTTCTCCTTTTTCAATGCTTCCACCAATATGTGTCCAGTGATCTTTCTTTTTATGGTAAACGATAACTAATTTATCGCCATAAAAACAAATACCATATGATTGTGTCACATTTTTTGATAAAAGATCGTCAAAAGAATCAGCATCTTCATATTTTATATACGCAACCACTCCATCATCGTTTGTTAATTGTGATTTAATTTTCATAAATTATGTCACCAAATTTTTTGGATTAAAAACGACTGGTTTCGAGCTACGCATGAGTTAAAATTCTAGTTCCTCGGCAAAGCCTCGGGATGCTGAAATTTTATAGTCGCTTCGCTCGTTAAAATTTCGCAGCTGGGGGAGAAGGAATCGGACCTTCATTCTGGAATTCAAAGTTCCATGTCCTACCATTAGACGATCCCCCAATATTATTATCACTTATTTATACCTTTATAAATGCCACTAGTCCAGCCAGTGATCTTCCTTAAAAAAGTTGAACTCTGCCGGACAGTAATTTTGATTATCCCAAAATAATTTAAACCCACATTTCTTCTCTTTGTGTTGGTCTTGTTTCTTTTAAAGTAAATATGAATAAATTTGCTTATTGGAAATGAAGTCACTTTTGCCCAATACTTTTTTATTTCTTCTACTCTAGCTTTATGATTATCGTGAATATAGAGACCAAAACTCAGATCACTTTTTTTGATTCCACAAAGACAGAGCCATTTCAAGAATACTTCTATCATGCTTTTATCCATATTGGTAAAACTAGTTCGAGATCCAGGAGCCCATTCTTTTTCTTTTGAACCTTCTGCCCAATACAAAGTAGTACCTATAAGCCACATTTCTCTATCAGAGATAGCTCCTATTTCTTTTTCTGCCTTCCCCATAATCTCTTGAGATCTTTTTATTCTCTGCTTCTTTTTAGCAATACCGCCTCTGATACTAGCCGCAAGTTTATTTTTGGTAAGTTTTTGAAATTGAGGCGTAGAAAGTTTTACCTCTTTAAACCAAAGAGCTAAAGTTGATTTGGCAACGGGTACTTTGTCCAAAATCCCTCCATAGGTGGTACCCTTTTTTCTAAGCCGTATAGCTTTTTCTTTTAATTTAGTCTTCTTAATCATTTTATATATAAAGGTAGGATATACTATACTAGTATACTTCCCCTACCTTATTAAAACAACAAAAAACTGTGTAAGAGGTATTGATTATGATAATATAACGCCTATGCACTTATTGTTTAAGGAACTAAAAAATTATAGAGGTCTGCTTATCTTTACGCTTGTACTCGCGAGCATCAACCAAGTATTCAGTATGCTTGGTCCACAGATATTTCGGCTTTTGGTAGATGGCTATGCCTCTAAGATTGGAGAAATCAGTAAGGGTGATTTTATACGGGGGGTACTCTTCCTTGTATTCTTATCGATGCTTGTGGCTCTGGTATCTCGTACTGCAAAAGCATTTCAAGATTATTATGTAAATGTGATCATACAACGATCTGGGACAAACTTATATGCGCAGAGTGTCTCCCATGCCTTTTCCCTTCCCTATTCTGTGTTTGAAGATCAAAGGAGTGGAGAACTTCTTAGTAAATTGCAGAAGGCCCGTACAGATTCCCAACAACTCATCAGCCAGTCTATAAATATTCTCTTTTTCTCCCTTGTCGGAATAGTGTTTGTCGTGATTTATGCATCTTTGATGCACTGGGTTATCGGTTTTATGTTTCTCTCCATTATTCCGATTATTGGAGGGGCAATATTTTTCTTAAGTAAAAAAATAAAGGAAGCTCAGCAAGCGATAGTAAGGGCGACAGCAGAACTCTCTGGGTCTACGACAGAAACTCTGAGGAATGTTGAGCTGGTAAAAAGTCTTGGATTAGAGAATCAAGAGATTAACAGATTAAACGGTGTCAATGAAAAAATTTTGGGTTTGGAATTAAATAAAGTAAAGATGGTTCGCAGATTGGACTTTATACAAGGCACCTTGCTCAATGCGATTTCTGCTGGGATTATGTTTGTACTGTTCCTGTTTATCTTTGATGGCACCATAAGCATCGGTGAATATATGACACTTTGGATATATACGTTTTTTGTATTTGAGCCTTTGCGGATGATGGGATCTATCGCGACAAGTTATCAGGAGGCCAAGGCAAGTCTGGGTCAGCTTGAAGAGGTGTTCAATATTCCTCCTACAAAAATTCCCGATAATGTAGAGAAAATATTAGAAATAGAAAGTATAAAATATGAAAATGTGAGTCTCAAATATCAAGGTGCAGAAAAGCCCGCACTCTCTGGCATCACTATTTACATAAACAAGGGTGAGATGGTCGCCTTTGTCGGACCGTCAGGATCAGGCAAGAGCACGATGATAAAGCTACTTGCTGGTCTGTATGAGCCGACGTCTGGCAGAGTCTCTTTCAACGGAATTGATATTAGAAATACAAATTTGCACGAACTCCGGAGAAGGATCGGGCTTGTGGCACAAGAGACACAGCTTTTTGCTGGATCTGTGAGGGAGAACTTACTCTTTGTAAAGCCAGAAGCAACTGATGAAGAGTGTGTAAACTCTCTCCGCCTTGCAGAAGCAAGCAGTATCCTAGAGAGGACTGATAAAGGTCTTGATACTCGCATAGGAGAGGGTGGGCTCAAACTTTCTGGTGGAGAAAAGCAGCGTCTGGCAATAGCAAGAGCACTTCTGAGAAATCCCGATCTAATAGTTTTTGACGAAGCAACTTCGAGTCTGGATTCTATTACAGAATCAGCAATAACAGAGACAGTAAAAGGATTGAAGAGTGTGAAGCCAAAACTTATAAGAGTCTTGGTTGCGCATAGGCTTTCTACTATAGCTCATGCAGATCGGATTTATGTATTTGAGCATGGCAAGATAATTGAGACTGGTACGCACGGAAGTCTTGTCTCTGCACAGGGTCTATACTCTGCGCTCTGGAGAGAACAAGTAGCAAGTTAAGTAATTTTTAAGAAATATCTCTACTTCTCTCCCCCGCAGGATTCGATTATGGCGAGTTCAATGGGAAGCTCGGGGATAGAAGCATAGGTTTGGCGAGAGTAGCTTTCTAGAAAAGCGAGTAAAGTCTTGGAATTTATATTTTTGGCAGACTTCCCAAGCTCCGAAAGTTTTTCAAATTCTTCTTCACCGGTTTGGTCTATTACCGAGTCTTTCATATCTGGAGCAAAACGAAGTAAAAGTATAAAACGAAGTGATCTTAAAATCATTTTTAAAAAAACTTGCATATCCGCATTTTCTTCACCTGCATTTCTCACTGCTTTGATCCCCTTCTCTGTGTTTTGTTCGGCGATGCCTTCCAAGACTTCTAAAATAAATGATTCCTTGGGCGCCCCCAAAACATTTTCTATCTCTTCATGCGATAGCTTGGTGTCTCTAGAAGAATGTATCGCTTTTTGCAAAATTCCAAAAGCATCGCGGAAAGAGCCGTCGGCGAGCGTGGCGATGAGCGAAGCCGATTTCTTTTCTATTTCATATTTTTCTGCTTTAGCCACCTTGGCGATGGATTCTACCAAAATTTGATGAGTCGGTTTTTTGAAAGTAAAACATTCGCAGCGAGAAACCACAGTATCTGGCAGTTTATGTTCCTCGGTGGTTGCCATAATAAAGATGACATGCTCGGGTGGTTCTTCTAAAGTTTTGAGAAACGCGTTCCAAGCTGGAGGAGTAAGCATATGAGCTTCATCCATAATATAAACTTTGTATTTTGAAGAATATGGGTAAGTGTGCACCGCGTCTCTTATTTCTCTAATTTCATCAATACCCCTATTGGAGGCGGCGTCGATCTCATAAATATCTTCGCCACTTACTCCTAAAGTCTTGGCAAAAATACGCGCGATGCTGGTTTTACCCGTCCCTCTGCTACCCGAAAAAAGATAGGCGTGAGAGACTTTGCCTGTTTTGGCCTCGTTTTCTAAGACGGAGACAATGTGGTCCTGTCCCTTCACTTCTTTGAAGCTTTGGGGGCGGTATTTCCTATATAAAGCGATTTCCATAATTTCAGTTTAGCAAAATATTTAGAAATATTCTATAATTAACTTATGTCTTTTTCTACAAAAACACGAGTAGGGGTTTTGCGGGGTGGGCCTTCGCCGGAGTATGAAGTGTCTTTAAATACCGGCAAAACTATTTTGGCAAACCTGCCGGATGAATATGAGCCTCTAGACATTTTGATTTCTAAAGGTGGCCTCTGGCACATCGGAGGTTTGGAAAAAAGTCCTTACGATATACTCAAAGGTGTTGATGTGGTGTTCAACGCGATGCATGGAGCTTATGGTGAAGATGGCACTGTCCAGAAATTACTTGAAGATTTTGGTATTTCACATGTTGGATCTGGCTCACTTTCTTCGGCTTTGGGTATGAATAAAATAATGTCCAAAAATATTTTAAATAATTATGGTCTCAAAACACCACATCACATAATCATCCAAAAAAGCGAAGATAGCAGTATTACCAAGAAGATGATGAATATGGTGAATGAAGGTTTGCCACTGCCTATAATAATAAAACCTGTAAGCTCGGGATCTTCTCTGGGTGTGTCTTTTGTTGATAAAATAGGTGATATAAAAAATGCTCTCAAAGAGTCTTTCAAACACTCCCCTAAGCTTTTGGTAGAAGAATATATAAATGGCAGAGAAGTCACCTGTGGGGTGATTGAAAATTTTCGAGACAGAGATTTTTATACTCTTTTACCGGTTGAGATTGCACAAAATAAAGACTCTTTCTATGATTATGATTCAAAATACAACCCAGTGTATAAAGGATTGGAATCAAAATATAAAATTCCCGGCAACTTCAACGAAGATGAAAAAAGACAAATAGCAGAAGCTACCATTTTGATACACAAAGCTTTGGGACTCCGAGATTATTCTCGTGCCGACTTTATCCTCCACCCCAAGCGTGGCCTCTTTGTCCTTGAAGTCAATACTTTGCCCGAATTAACGCATAGTTCTTCTTTTATAAAATCACTAGAAGCGGTTGGTGGCAATATCAAAGAATTTCTCTCTCATCTTCTTTCTAAAACTTTAGGTAGGTAGTTTTAATTCTTTGTATCGAAAACAGTCTATAATGTGATCATTTACCATGCCGACGGCTTGCATATGAGCGTAGACGACAGTTGCTCCCATAAATTTAAATCCCCTATTTTTCAAATCTCTTGTCAGATTTTCGGCCTCGACGGTGACAGACGGTACACTTTTCAAAGTTTTCCTTTTTCCCAAAATTGGTCTGTTATCGACAAATTTCCACATATAGTTTGAAAACGACCCAAATTCTTTTTGGACCTCCATAAATCTTTTTGCATTGTTTATTACTGCTTCAATTTTTAAACGATTGCGTATTATACCCACATTTTTCAACAACTTCTCTACATCTTTTTTATTAAACTTAGCGATCTTTTTATAATCAAATTTTTCAAAAGCTTTTTTAAAATTTTCTCTTTTGTAAAGTATCGTTCGCCAGGAAAGTCCGGCCTGCATACTTTCTAATACCAAAAATTCAAATATTTTTGAGTCTTCATATAAAGGTACTCCCCACTCTCTGTCGTGGTATCTCTGCATCAACTTATCTCCCCCGGGCCAACTACAAGTGTTTTTTACTTTGTCCATATTAAAAATTATGATATCATTGTTTGGAAGATATTGGGCCCTTAGCTCATCTGGCTAGAGCGCCTCATTTGCAATGAGGAGGTGGCAGGTTCGAGTCCTGTAGGGTCCACAAAAAGATACTTGGTCGGAAAAATGGGTCGCGCGCTTGCGCGCGAGAATGGCGAGAGAGTCGGCGGAATTCAAATCGGGCTTTTGGCTGAATGCGAATTCGGTGGGTGGGCAAAATGAGACAGAGACGGATTTGTCGCGCAATTGTGGGTTCGTTCCAATTTTTTTGAAATAGTCACGAATTTCAAAAAAATTGTCGCTAGTTTTCAATTGCGTGGCTTTTTTCATATCTAAAATCCATTCCCGCAAGGGTTCGACCCAATTATTTCTCTCCTCTCGGGCAGAATCAATTTTGTTAGCGAGAGATACTTTTTGTTTCAAAAGCTCATCCTTTTTAGCGAGATAACTTTCTTTTGGAATATCGCCATCGAGATAAAGCGTAATCAAATTGTCGAGCTTTTGTTGTATCTCTCGCTCACGCTCTTTGATTTGCCCGACAACGCTTCCCGACGATACTTTTACTTCTTTTTCCCATTCGTCACTTTTTTTCATCATATATTCAATCCAGTCGTCGGGAAGCGAAATCCTTTGAAGCAGTTCCTTTAATTGAAAGACGAGCTTGTCTTCTCGCAAATATCCTTGAGAACAATTTTTCTTTTTCGTACATCGATAGTAACGATATTTAGTATCGAAGCGATTCGTTGCCCATTGTGCGGTAATCATGCTATTACACTCACCACAACGAAAAAGTCCGGTAAAAGGAAAATTGTGATGAATTTTTGATTTGCGAGGTCGTGATCGTTCTTTCAATCGTTTCTGTACGGCTTCAAATAAATCAGCAGAAATAATTGGCGCAAAACTGCCCGCATACCATTCGCTATGATGCTTCACCAAACCGATATATGCCTTATTGGTGAGCATATCGTGCGTGACAGATTTGCCAAGTGGCGTTCCATTTCTTGTGACAACACCATGTTCCGCCAAAAAGTGCGACAATGATGGGAGCGTGTGCTTACCCGTGGCGAATTCTTTAAACGTTTTCAAAATAATTCTCGCCAATACCGGATCGGGTTCAATATTTCTCGTTTTCGGATTATTGATATAACCACGGGGTCCTTTAGTGAGCCACTCGCCTCGTCGCACTTTTTGGCGGATTCCTCGCTCAACATTTTGCTTTAGGTTGTCAGAATAATACTTGGATTGCCCGAACGCCACTTGCAACATAAATAGCCCTTGCGGGGTCGGTTCAAACCAAAATGTCGGAAAACGCAAAGAAACGATTTTGGTCGTGTCCACGGCGTAGATGATGCGTCCACCATCGATGGAATTTCTCGCCAAGCGATCCGGATGCCAAGCGAGAATACCGACACCATCTAAACTTTCAATTTTCGCCATCATCTCGCCGAATTTTTCACGACCCGGTTTCTTTGCACTTTTCGACTCTTGAAATTCCGTCAGAATTTCAAGATTTTCTTTACGCGCGAATTCGCGAAGCTCAAAGAGTTGGGCTTCGATAGACATAACTTGTGTGTCGTCATCTTCCGTTGACTTTCGCGCGTAAAGAAAATATTTTGGTTTAATCATATATTTGTTTTTAGATTATTAAAAAAGAATTCGTCTATGCTCATTTCTTGTTTTCTGCCCACCCACCGAATTCGCATTCAGCCAAAAGCCCGATTTGAATTCCGCCGACTCTCTCGCCATTCTCGCGCGCAAGCGCGCGACCCATTT